>Ga0214923_10003725_pt1 | contig 18933 bp, 17 predicted proteins | sample LL1510_MetaG_FD_177993 | JGI IMG/M metagenome (GOLD analysis project Ga0214923, IMG submission 177993) | Freshwater microbial communities from Lake Lanier, Atlanta, Georgia, United States - LL-1510 | ecosystem: Environmental > Aquatic > Freshwater > Lake | place: USA: Georgia | collected...
CCTGAATTGTCAAAGGCTATTGTATTACAAGTTCCATTTAATCCCGAACCTAGTGAAGACCATACTAAACCATTCCATTTAGCTATAAAAGATACAGAGAAACTTCCACCAGCACTTATAAAACCTCCACCAGCATATAAATTTCCTGAATTGTCAAAGGCTATTGTATAACAAGGTCCATTTAATCCGTTTTTTAAAATAGGTAATATAACTCCACTTAAATCATTGATTACAACATAAATTTCATTGTTTATTGTATTTAATGAAAAATTATTATTATGTATATTATTTAAATTTTGAGATAATAAAATTTGATTAATTGAAGTTCCAGATGAAATTGGGGCATCATTGACATAAAGATTAGTGTTCTTATTTGTTAAAGACAACATATAATATAATTATATAAAAATTATATAAAATATTAATAAATTAAGAAAATATATAAATAACTAAATGTTTTAAATTTTGAGATAATAAAATTTGATTAATTGAAGTTCCAGATGAAATTGGGGCATCATTGACATAAAGATTAGTGTTCTTATTTGTTAAAGACAACATATAATATAATTATATAAAATTATATAAAATATTAATAAATTAAGAAAATATATAAATAACTAAATGTGTAATATATAATATCTATTAAAAATGTCGTTAATAAATAATAAATATTTATTAGAAGAAAAAATAGGTGAAGGGAATTTTGGATTAATATATAAATCAAAAAACATAAGAACAAATGAAAAAGTTGCAATTAAAATAGAACCTATAAATAATATTTTTAAATTGTTAAAAAATGAAGCAATTATTTATAGATATTTATCTGGAATAAAAGGAATAGTAGATATAAAATGGTTTGGAAAAGATGAAATAAATTATTATATGGTAATTAATTTATTAGAATATTCACTAAAAGATTTAATAAAAAATAAAAAACAATTGTCATTATTAGTAACATTAAAAATAGGATATAATATATTAAATATTATTAAAGAAATTCATGAAAAGGGGATAATTCATAGAGATATTAAACCGGAAAATTTTATGTTTTTAAAAAATAAAATATATTTAATTGATTTTGGATTTTGCAAGTTTTATTTAAATAATAAAAAGCATATTGAACTAAAAAAAACAAATAAATTATTAGGTTCTTATAATTATGCAAGTTTAAATTCGCATAATTGTTATGAATTAAGTAGAAGAGATGATTTAGAGTCATATTGTTATATTTTGTTATATTTGAATATAGGGTATTTAGAATGGTCAAATGTTGAAAATGAAGAGAATATAAAAATATTAAAAACAAATGTAACAAATGTAACAAATGAAAAAAAACCAAAGATAATTTTAGATTTAATAAAATATTCAAGAAACTTAAAATTTGAAGAAAAACCAAATTATTTTTTTATTTTGGATATTTTGAAAAATAAAATAAATGAAATAAATGAAAACAATAATGTAAATTAAATAATAATAATTTAAACATATATTAATATTTATTATAAAAATAATGGAGAGCAAATATGATAAAATGGAAGAATATATTTATTCAGTGTATAATGTATTTAAAATGGTAAATAAAAAAGCAGATAAACAAAATGATAAAAAATTTAATTTAATTGCTCTTTTAATTTATAATTATGTAAAATATATGGCAAAAATATACAATGTTGATTTGCATAAAAGTAAATATGAAGAACATATAAATTTAATATATATATTTGAATATGTTACTATAAATAATATAGAATTATTTGATTTTTCAACTATAAAAATTGAAGATGTAAATATTTCAAATAATAATGATTTAGAGAGATTTGTGTTAACACATATTTATTATATTACTCAATGTAAAAATAATTAATTTAAAATAATATAAAGATTTATTATTATAAAATAGTATAATGGCAAATAATAGTAGAAATCTTAGAAATTTAATTGGTTGTGTAAAATGGTTTAATACAAAGTCAGGTTATGGATTTATTACAGTAACTACAGATGGTGATAAAAAAGGAAAAGATTTTTTTGTACATCATAGTGCAATTAATGTTAAAAATGAACAATATAAATATTTGGTACAAGGGGAATATGTAGAGTTTGATTTGGAAAAATTAGATAATGAAAAACATGAATGGCAAGCTGTAAATGTATATGGAATTAATGGTGGACAATTAATGTGTGAAACTAGATTGAATAATAAGTTACAAAAAACGCAATATAGAGAAACAACAATATTAAGTGATGTATATCCAAAACAAAGGCAAAATCAAAAACAACCGGTAAATAAACAATTACTTAAAAGGAAAAATGTTCGTGCAGAAAATGTAACAAATGTAAAAGAAACTGATAATAGGTGCAAAGCTCCTACTCCCCTATGAGACGTTATTGTTTCGTTATGGATAATTTAAAAAATTTAAAAAATTTATTTGAATGAATAATAAGTATATATATTTACAATAATGTTATGAAATTTTATATGTTATTTCATAACATATAAACATATAACAAAATATTATAATAATTTAAATTTGAAAACTAAATTTTTGAATGTATTACAATGGGTTAATAAATCAACACCATGTTTATATTGCATATAACATCTTAATGTTATTAATATATCATTTAATGAATTATGTAAATTTTTTGGTGAAGTATCAAATAATTTAGTATGAAGTTCAATCAATTTAGGATATTTTAATATTTTTTTCCCATTTTTATCTAATTTTTCTAATTTACAATGGTTAATTGTTTCTTTCATAGTACAATAAACATTGTTATAATTATTAATAAAATGTAAATATTCTTTATATTTTTTTACAGAAGTTTGATCTACATTTGTGTCATTAATTAATCTTAATAATTCAACTTTAAGAATATTAATATCAAAATTAATATTATGTCCAATTAATTTATCAGTATTTTGTAAGCTATTAAAAAACTTATCAAATACATTTGACATTAAAACACCTTTTTTATTTGAAATTTCATTTGAAATACCATGAATATTTATTGAATCTTCAGGAATAACAATGTTTTTTGGAATTTTAATTATATAATCATGTATTTCAACAATTGTATTTTTAATAATATCATATTTTATGAAACTAAACTGAACAATATGTGGCCACTCATCTAGATTTAGTGTATCAATATATTTACTTTTTGGTAATCCAGTGGTTTCTGTATCAAATATTAAAATATTCATTATGTTTAATTGAATTAATTTATCTCTAATTTCTTTTTCTAAAACATATTTTTTCATTTCTTCAAATTGTTTAGATTTACTTCTTGTTATAACTGGCATATTTATATTAATTGCATTATTAAATTAATATTTTATTTCAATTTTTATATAATAAAATGCTAAAACAAAATTCGTAATTAGAATAAGAGATGCAAACTTTTACATAAACATAATTAAATTAACACAAATTTAGATAAAATTCAAGAACAAATTTTGTCTTTCATATTTTTAAGTAAAACAAGAAAGATGAAAAAGTAAGACCATCGTAGGTGCAATTCCTGCTATTGATTTTACATTTTTCTTATTTTTGCCTAATAAAATGTGTGTTTTACACCCTTGAAGAATTAAAATTATAATAATCTATCAATAGCCATATTATAATCATAAAAAATCATTCCATGAATTTCAAATTTGCCGCTGTCTGTTAATAGATTATATAATTTATAATTTTTTTTAATTTCATTTTTTATAGTATATTCTTTTAACATTGGTATAAAACCTTCAATACATAAATTATTAAATTGATATTTGAATTGCGAAACTAATGTTTTGCCATCAATTTCAACAATTCCATAAACCTTATCTCCATTTTTTAAAACATCATTGATTTTAATTTTATCAATTTGTTTACATTTACCATTTTGTAACATTATTTCTGTAGTATTTTTAAATCCATAATTATTATATTTATGTATATTGTTATAATTAATTTGCAATATTTTTTCTAATTTATAACCGTAAATTTCATCCCAATCTGTAAAAACATAATTTCCAATTTTAATGGTTTTTTCTGTTGTGTTTAAACAATATAAGTATTTGTTATCATAATTATCTACTTTAATTGCTTTTGGATGTTTAGAAACAGTAATCCAGTTTCCATTATAATGTAAAATATGAGAATCTGAAACTAAAATATTATCTATTTGATAAATTATTGAATTTTCACATGTAACAGCAATTTTAGAAGTAATAATATTGTTATTTTCTAAAATATCACCAATTTGAATATTTATAATTTTTTTGAATGTTCCATCTTTCATTTTTAATAATGTGTTTTTGTCAAAACATTTAACTTTTGGTATTTGTAAATTGGATTTAACATGTAATACTTGTGTCATAAATGATAAAATAATTGCCATAGGTATTGCAATTGCCATAAAAATAGTTGTATTTGCAATTGCAGCACCCCAAGTAAATGGAAATAACCAAAACCCTGCAATCATTGAAGCTAATGCAATTAAAATCATGATAATAAATTGTGCAATAGCACCCATGAGTGATTTAAGAGTATAATAAGAACCCAATAATGTAAATAATCCTCCGGTCATTGCACCTTGTGCTTTACCCATTAAATCTTTAAATTCGATTATGATTTGCATTAAAGAAATAGTTACATTCATTAATCTACCCATAATTTCTTCAGTGACATTTTGAAATGATGTTCTTATTTTATCAAACATGGAACGAATATTTTGAATAGAGCTTTGTATATCATTTGTTATAGATTGTAAAACATTTGTAATATATGTTAAAGGTTGAATGGCATGACTTGTAACACCAGATAAAACATTTTGAGTGCAATAATTAAAATTTTGATAAGTATAATCAAAAGCAGAAACTCCTTCAGGATGTGTTATATATCCTGCAAATGGTATAATAAATGGATTACATCGTTGATTGGTCCAATCATCAACTATTGGTTGGATATTAGACATAATATTGAAATATGAAATTATCAATAATAGAATAATTGTAATGATAACAAAGGATATTACAGATAACCCATATTGGTCTAAATAAGTTAAATTATCATATGTTTTTTTAATATTATTTAATTTTTCATTATATTCATTCATATATAATATTGTTTATAAATATTTATAAACAATATACATAATAAAAATAATAAAAAATTTTATAAATATTTTTAAACAATATACATAATAAAAATAATAAAAAAAGTTTATTATATTTTAACATAACACATAATCACATATTATATTCCTTATATTTCATATTTTTGGAATAATTTCTATTTACATTTTTGTTACATTTTTACAATTTTTTCAAATAGAGGATCAATAGTGTTTTGAACATAATAATCAATCTCATTGAGCATTTTTTTAAATACATATTTTTGGTTTGTTGTTTTTTCAAATTCATCTTGAAAACTTTTTTTATGTCATAAATCTTATTAAATTTCACAATTTCCTGTTTTTTTATTTAAGATTAAAATATTTTAAAAAAATGGTCTTCCCAATCCCAAAATAATTCATCACCAATTTTAATTTTATGAGTATTTGTTATTAAACAACTAAACCAATTTGTTTTTACAGGTGATAATTTTGCATTTTTATAATGTCTAACTTCAATATAATTATTTTTCGTTTTATCATATATCAAATGTGTTCCAGTGACTAATATTTCCATTTTTTCATGTTTATTATTTTTGGTTTGAATTGAGTATAAATTTTCAGGTTCAATAATATTATCTATTTTCATAACAGCTAACACAATAGATCCATCTGATAAAATATCTCCTAAATTAATATCTTTTATTTTTTTGTATATTTTATTTTCAAGTTCAATCATTGTTTCAGGATGGAAACATTTACCAAGTGCTTTTACTAATTGACCAGGTGGTCCATTCCAAGTACTTTTCATTGTTTTAATACTTCCATCCATGACATACATGAGAGAAACCATAATTCCTATTGTTTTTCCAATTAAATCTTTAATACCTATAGTAATACGTTGAAATTCAATAACCATATTTAAAAATACTCCAAATATAGATTGTATAATTGAAGAGAAAAAAACTCTTATCTTATTAAACATTGCACGTATATTTTGTATATCATTCATAAACCCACCTAAAATAGAAGATAATGATCCAGTTATAAATGTTAATGGTTGTAATAAATAACCCATAAAATTTGTTTGCATAGAGTGAACACAATATGTAAAATTTTCTTCAACATCATCTGCTAAAAACATATACATTGGATTACATCTATATAGTGTCCAATCTGATTTAATTTTAGACATTTGATTATAATAAAAAATACCAGTAATATAAATTGCAAATGCAATATTTACATATAAAAAATTAACCCAACATTTCCCAGATGGCATAACTTATATTAGTATTATAAAAAATTTGAAATAATTTACTTGAAAATTTGTTTTAATTTTATCAATATAATAATTTCTGAATACCATAAATCCAAATTACTTCTTAAATAATATTATATTCACAATATTGATTAACAATACATTGAATAATATATATTCCGTTTTTTTTCATCTTCATCTTTTCTTGTTTTAATGTCATCATTTTTCAAATATATTTCAAAACCTTTTTCAATATCTCTCAATATTAAACATTTTTTTTCATTTTCATTACAACAAAAAACACGTCTGCTGTGTGCAATTTTTATTTTACTTAATAATGTTTCAATATCTCTACCATAAAATTGAAAATAGTCTTTATTTTTTTTGAACCAATCTAATAGTATATGTTTTTGTTCATTAATATTCCAATCTATATCTTTTACTTTTTTTAAAAATATGTAATATAAATCTTCATAGGTATATTCATCAGTTTTAAATCGCCATGTAAATCTAGAATTTAATCCTTGATTATAGTCAAAAAAACATTCTTTCAATTCTTTTTCATAACCGGCTATAATAACCATTAAATTTTCTTTATTATCACTAAGTGCTTCACATAAAGTATCTATACATTCTTTAGAAAAACTATCTCTTTTTTCAAAATTGCCTAGTGAATACGCTTCATCAATGAATAATACACCTCCTAAAGATTCTATAATTACATTTTTTGTTTTTAAAGCAGTTTGTCCTAAATATCCTGAAATAAGATCACTTCTAGTAACCTTTTTAAATGTACCTTTTGATAGAATACCAAGTTTACTATATATTTTTCCAATTATTTTTGCAATTTCTGTTTTTCCAGAACCAGGGGGTCCATAAATAACTGTATGTAAAAAATCAATATATGTTTTATTAGAAGATATATGTAGTTTTTGTATAAAATATAAAATTTGGTCAACTATATTATTTTTAAGTTGTTGCATACCAATCATGTTATTTAATTCTTCTAATGGTTCTTTTATAGAATGAAGTAAATTTATATCAATGTTATATTTTATTTTAGGGTCGTTTTTATATGTATTAATTAAATTTAATATACATGAAATACTTTTAATTTCAACTTGAATATTTATATTTTCTTCAATACAATTACTAACATTATTATTTATAATTTCTTTATAATTTTTATGATTATTAAAATTTTCATAATTATTGGGATTAATATTTTTTTTATATATTATATTTCCATTAAAATAAACTGATGATAAACATTTTTTTTGAAAATCATTTTTTATTTTTATAATAAGTTCGTCAATTTCTTTTTTTTTATTATTAGTAATTTCATTATCAATAGAATTATTATTATTGTTTATATTATTGTTTATATTATTATTGTTTATATTATTATTGTTTATATTATTGTTTATATTATTGTTTATATTATTATTATTGTTTATATTATTATTGTTTATATTATTGTTTATATTATTGTTTATATTATTATTGTTTATATTATTATTGTTTATATTATTGTTTATATTATTGTTTATATTATTATTGTTTATATTATTATTGTTTATATTATTATTGTTTATATTATTATTGTTTATATTATTATTGTTTATATTATTATTGTTTATATTATTATTAATTATATTTTTATCTAAAGTTAATAAAAACATATTATAATTGTTGATATTATTTGGTGTTTTAAATTTATTATTTTTATTTTTTGTCATTAATTAAATTAATAAAATGCGTTTATATTATTTTATATGCATTTTTAAATACATATAAATAAGTAATAAACTTAAATAAATATTGTTAATATAATATTATAATTATTGATGAGTTATTATATATTACCAAAAAATATAAATAAATTAAATATAGAACCATGTAGTAGTACAAATGAAAGTGATGTATATATATTATATTCTTTATTAAAATATTATAATGAATTGAAAGAAAATATAAATGAAAATTTTATAGACGATTTTTCAAATAATTCATTTGAAAATGCAATTAAAATAATTCATCCTTATGAATTTATTTTTACAAAAGTGCCAGGAACAAAATTGTCAGTAAGTAAATTAAAATTAAAAACAAATATTTTTTATGATTTATTAGAAATTTGTAAAAATTTGAATATATTTGACGAAATAAAATTAAATAAAATTTCTTTTTTACATTTAACAACAAAATATGTAGATACAATAGAATGTTTTGAAATATTTAGAGATGGATTTAAAGACTTGCATTGTTTTTTTGATTCGTTAGATTATTATAAATTAAATATAAATAATAAAATATTTGATTTTATGTTTTTTGAAATAGAATATTCAAATGACGAAAATTATTTTATACATTTTATTAAAACAATTATGAATATATTAAATAATCAAAAAAATAATGGTATTTCTATAATAAAAATAAGTCATATTTTTCATAAACCAATTATAGATGGTTTATATTTATTATCTTCATTGTTTGACAAAGTATATGTATGTAAGCCATCTTCAAATAACATAATATTATTTGATAAATACATAGTGTGTAAAAATTTTTTAAGTAATAATACAACAGCAACAAAACAATATTTAAAAATAATTTTTTTGAAATTTTTAGTTTTTTTAGAAAAACTTGGTGATAAAAAAATAAAATCATTATTTAATTTTGATATTCCTTGTTATTTTAAAAATAAAATAATTGATATTAATTTAATTATTGGACAACAACAACTGGATGCATTAGAACAAATAATAACAATATATAAAAATAAAAATAAATCAAATAAAATAGAAATAATAAAAAAAAATAGTATACAAAAATCTATTATTTGGTGTGAAAAATATAAAATTCCTTGCAATAAATTTGTCGATAAAACAAACACGTACATTTGACAAGTTAAATTATCTGTTTGTTGTGTTGTATGTGTTTGGAGATTGTGAAAAATGATTAGAGTTAAAAACAGTTCCAGGATAATATTTATAAGTGCCAGGTTGACTAATAGGAACTCTATAGTTTAATTGCCTTTGAAAACTACAAAATTTTTTATTTTGAAATGGTCCCGATTGGTAAAAATTGAGTGGTAATGAATTGTTTAATGGTGATTTTAAATTTAATATATTATTATACGTATTTGAATCACCGGCATATAATTGATTAGCAGTTACTAATTCTGCACCAGTATTATTGTAATTTTGAAGAGAAGCGGAATTTGTAGAAATTGTATCAACATTTAATTTTAATAATCTGGTAGATGATGATACTGCACCTTGTTTTGCATATTGGTAATTATTTGGTTTATAAACAGTTAATTGACAACCAACAGGATTTGACAAACCAGGGGGAGGAATACCGCAATTTTGGCAATTTGCCAAATAAATGTTTGATAGTGCTAATGGACTTCCTGGTTTAAAATTAGTTTCATTTCCTTGTATATTTTCAATACCATTTATTCTGTAAGTTAAAAAATTAAATGCTTTTTGCTGATATGTTTTACATCTATTTTGTAAATATTGTTTTGTGGTTGTATAATAATTTTTTTTTAAATTTGTGCTTGCATAAATTACTCTTTTTTTTGCAAATTTTTCTTCATTGCAACATAATAAAGAATTAGTTGAATTTCTTTCTGGATTTTCAGTTAAATTTGTCAAATTTGGTTTATAAGATGCTACAATACTTATAGATTCACATTTTTTACATTCTTCATTTACATTATTTTCTAGGTTATTTTGTCTAATAATGTATGAACATGGAATACATAACATATCATTTAATAATCCAGAGCTACTACTTGAACTGCCAAGAGCAATAGATGTGCTTGATTTAACAAATCTATTTATATTATAATTTATTAAATTATTTTCTTGTTCATCTTCTTCATTTGTTATATTTTGATGAATTTTAATTAATCTACCTTTTCTATAATGTTTAATTGGTCTTGGTAAACCAAAACCTGTTTGGAAAATATTACCCGGATCTTTGTTAGTTAATGGTCTTATGTGACCTGGTGCAGAACCAATGGGAAAACTATTAACACCAGTGCCTTTCCAAGATGAGTATTGTTTATTTAAATATGTTCTATGATGTGTATAACCTGATGCAGGCATTGAATTCATACCTAATGGAAATACTGCCGTAGACATTATATTATTATATAAAGAAAATAAAGTAATATTATTATTATTTTATTTTTATTATGTATTTATTGTTTTATTTATTCCATTATAAAATTTTGTTGATTTATGTCATTTTGATTTGTATTTTCATCAACTGCACCAGTTATTTTAGGAGGATTTCCGCCTGTTATTTGATTTGCATAATCTTGTTGTTGTTGAATAAGACCATTAACTTGTGTTTGTAATGTCATTACATTACCACTTAAATCTTGAACTTCACTATATATATTTTGAATTTCATCCATTCTTTGTTTTAAATATTCTATATTTCCAGCATTTTTTTGAGCTAAAATAAAAGTGTCGTTATCATATTTATCATATTGTTTTTTATTTATTGTATCTTTTGTATTCGTCATACCTTCAAAAATTGTATTTAATTTATATAAATGTTCAAATACTTGAAATAAAATAAGAATTGTAAAAAAAAATACTAATAAATTTATTAACATATATATAATAATATTATATAATATTAGTTATATTTATATTATTTATAAACATTTTTGGGCATTAAATCGATAATAAAATAAATAAAATATATTATTTTTCCTAAAATCCAAGTAGACATAAAAGGTAATAATATTAAAAAAATAAATAAACCAATTCTTATCGTTAAATTATAGTTTGAAGTATAAATTAGAGAGAAAGAAGTGTAACAAATAACAATAATGTAATAAATTACAAATAATATATAGGAATAAAAACCATTTAAATTATCAATTTCTTGATTTTCATAATATGTTTTTCTCTCATTTGTTAAAATATTATTTGACTCTTCTTTAACTTGTTTAAATAATTCAGTATTTTCTATTGTATATTTTTTAAATAATTCCAACACATTTGTATAATTAGTTAATAAGCTATTATAGGTGTCAATTTGAGAATGTATATTTTTATTTATATCATTAATATTTTTATTATTGTAAATATCAATTATATGTTGTGCTTTATTTTGATAATCTTTTTCTAATATTTCATTATATTTATTTTCACCATAAATATATGTATAATAATTTTGTCTTGCTAATTCAAATTGTGGTTCAGCTAAATGTAAATTAGATTTTGATATTAAATATTTTTTTTTTAATTCATTTTCATTATTATTTTTTTGACATTCATCGTCACATATTAAGCTTTTTGTTGCCAAATCTAAAAAAGAATTAAAATTATTGATTGTTGTATCGCCATTATTCATTTAATTATATTATATAAATATAAAATTATGTAATATTATTTTACAAAAACGGTTTTATTTCTTGCAAATTATAATCATAATTATATTTGTTTGGTTGTGTTTTTGTTAATATAGAATTTACAAAATTTTCTTTTGTGTTTTCTTTTTTTTCATTTTGTATGGTGCACTTATTTAAAATTGTATCATAAACTAATCCATCAGAACAACAATTATTACCAATACAAGTTCCTAAATTCATATTAACATTTGTTGTAATCCATGGGTCTGTAAAAGAAACTGATGTTTCTGTTGGTGCGGTTTTCGTATTGAAATACCAATCATATTCATGGTAGTTCATATTGTCACGCATTAAAATAGAAGAAAATCTATACCAAAAAAAATAACTACCTATTAATGCAACAATAACAAGTAATGTATTAAATAAAAAATTTGGTAAAATTTCATATTTTTTTAATGAAACTAAAATGATAATAGATAATAAAGTAAAAATAATAATTTTTATCAATTGTGAATGTTCGGCATATTTTTCACCAAAATAGTTATTTATTTCAACTAAACGAATTTTGTTATTTTTTTTTTCTTCTAAATCTTGTATTTGTCTTTTTTCACGATTTAATTCATTTTCAATAATAGCAATTGCACGTGCTTGTTCTTTTAATGTTCCAATAGATGTATTTAATTCATTTTCAAAATATTTATGAAAACCATTTAATGTTTTATATAAATGAATTCTCATTTTTGATAATTGATTCATTTTTTCAATTATTATATTTTGTTCATCAAATGATAAATTTGGTTTGCTTTCTAAATTATTAAATAAGTTTTGCTCCAATTTTTGTAATGTTTGTATGTCATTAAGTATTTGTTCATTATTTTCTTGAACTTCTGAATTATTCATATATTTATAATATAATAAAAAAGTATAAATTATATTATAACATTACAACTATCCAATTATAAATTATTAATAATATCTTCTTCTTCTTCTTCTTCATCTCTAATAAATTCTAAACCAATCCACCCTTTTGTAGAATGTGGTGTAATTTTAAACTTTTTGGTTATAGCTTCATATAATTCTTCGCTTTTTGGTAATTTTCTATTTCCTTGTTCTTGTTGAAACCAAAGTTTAAATTCTTCAGTTAATGATTTTTTCTTTATTGATTGTGTTGTATTATTGGTTCTTTTAATTTTTTCAGTAATGAAACTTGAAATAAAATCTTGACAATGTCTATATTTTTTTGAAGCTTCCATTACAGTTGTGCAATCAGTTACATTTCCTTCAGTTAGGAAAGCTCGTTTAACTAATAAATATGCAAATACTTCAACTAAGGAAGGTAATTTTTCGTTAAACGATTTATCTTTTTTAAATACATATTGTGTATCATCTTCATAGTATTCACATTCGTCTATAAATTTTGCTAAAAATGGAACTTTTCTAATTCTTCTCCATGTTCCATCATCATTACTTTCAATGTCAAACAAATTATTTGTACCAATCGCAAGTTTAAATTGTGGTATAAATACTTCAGATTCGGCATAAATTCCTCTAACTTGCATTGGATCAGAACCAGATAATTCTTTCATAATTCCTTCATTTAATTTTGCTCCTTTTGTTAATTCTTGCATAACGGCATAACGAACACCTTTCAATTTTAACAATTCATCGCAAGTTCCCCCGACTTTTACTCTTGAATCTGTTACTAAATTAACTGGAACAGTTCCTTTATAATCACCTAATACTAAAGACATGAATTCAACTAAAATAGATTTTCCATTTGAACCACTACCATGATAAACATGAAATGTTTGATTTTTGTTTGTTCCAATTAAACAAGAAGCTAAATGATCCCACATGTATTGTTTTAAATCGTTAATTGGAAATAATGAATTCATAAATTTGTCTATTTCGTTTGAACATTCAATAAAATGATTGTCATTTGTATCATACTCGATATAATCAATTTTTGTTGATTTACTAATATAATCTTCCGGATAACCTGGTCTAAAAATTTTATTCTTGAAATCAATTACACCATTATTAAATCCTAATAAATAAATATTTGAGTCAACTAATTTTGTAAAATCAGCATTATAAAATATTTCTGCTGCTTCACGCATAATATGATCTTTAAAGGTTGTTCTTTTCAAATTTGTTTTTATTGCTTGAATTGTTATTATTTTTTTCTTTAAAAATTCTCTCCTTTCATTCGTATTTGTATCATTATCAGTAAATTCATTTGCTTCTAATTCAACTTGTTCTGATTTTTTACCAAATAAATCAAACATTTCTGTTGAAATTTTACCTCTTAAACTTAATCCTTTATCTAAAATCCATCTATGATTATTATATGAATACCATATACCTCTTTTATCATAACTTACACAAACATATTCATCTTTGTATAAATGTTTTAAAACAACAGCAAATTCATATTCTGCAGGATTTTCAATCGCTCTTTCAACATAAAAATCTACCGTATTTTTCTTTATTTTTTCATATTCTTCTATGTTATATCTTTTAGCCCAGTAAATAATAGATTGTTTTGTAACACATTTACCTTCTGCATTTGATTTTTTCATATTTTTCCATTCAATATATAATTCTGGAATACTATTATAATCAAAATCACATGCTTTACTTCTTAATTTTACCCAAGATAAAAATAACCGGTCATCTGTATGTTTTAATGCAAATGCAACTAATCTATTTTCAAAATGAGAACCAGGTTTATAATATTTTTCAGGTAATATTTGTGTATATTCATGAATTTCTTTCAATTCATATTCATTACCATGACGATTAACTACTTTGAAATTATTTAACATTATATTTATAGCTTTATCTAAATCATCTTGATTTTTTATATTATTAATAGAAATATGTTCATTTTCATTGTTTTCATATTCTTCTTCTACAATTAAATTCACCTTATTTTTACTTTTTTTTTTCAATGTACTTTTTTTTTCACAAATTTTATTATATTCTTCTTGAAATTTTTTGTTTAATTCAAATTTTGGATTATTTTCGTATCTCGCAGATAATTTTTCATAATTTTTTTTTAGATTGAAATTTTTTACATCTTGTTCATTTATCGTGAAACTATCTGAACTACTATTATATTGAATTAAATAATGATATGTAAATTCATATGCTTCATTATTTGGTTTTCGGCAACCAAATAACTGCCAACCGATATGACCTTTACTAATTCCTTCATCTAATACATTTTCCCATGTATTTATTAGAGGCAAATCAATACATTCTGATAATATAGTTATCATTTTTTCACGTAACAATGTTTGTATTACATGATTTGATTGAATTGCAAACATCATATGAATTCCATCTTTTGTAAGTGAGTTGTCATTTAATCTGTTTACGTTTGGTTTTTCAAAAATATATACTGAAAATGGTTTATCATTTTGAAATTCGTAAAACTCTTTTAATTCGTCTAGATATAATTCAATAATATCAACTATCATTTCTTCAGAATGTTGTCTTATTTGAACATCATAATTATACTTGAAATCAAAATCAACGACAATTGGACCTCCATTTTCCAATTGTTTTTCAGTAAGATATTCTTTATTTTTTTTTTCAAAAATGTGTTCATAAATTAAATTATAAAAATCAGTTAATTCTTCTTTGCTTATAATATAAGAACCAGGATAAATATTTAATTCTTTATTTGGTAGTCTTGTGTGTGTATATGATACATTTTTCCCAGCATTTGTAACATTTTTTACACTGTGTTTTGCTAAGAATTCACTTAAATTATTATATTTAACTTGTTCTGTTTTTGGTATACTCATGGTTGATATAATATATAGTTATTTTTCTATTTCATTTTTTTTTTATATTTAATAATAAATTAAATTAATGAAAAAATTATTGGTGCATATTTAAATTTAATTTTAATAAAAAATATTTTAATAATTATTTCTTATATATTATTTATAAAATTGCAGATAATGTTATAAATAATAAATAAATACCAAATTATATTATCAAGAAGCGTGAATAATTTATGATTTTTAGAAGAATTCCTAAAACCAATATTTGTATAATGTGCAAATAGCAAACCTTTTTAAATTTTTAAGAGTGCAAATTGTTTCAATTTTTATTTAGTAAAATAAATAGTAAGAATGGATTTTTCAAATTTAACAATTGCATATAAAATATATCTATTTACAATAAATTATTTTACAAATTGAGTGAATTAAATTAAATAAAAATTGAAATAATTATATAAATATAATTTAATAAATATATAAAATGCATTTTTGTAATATTTGTGATAATATGTATTATTTAAGAATTAATAATGAAAATAATAAATTAATATATTATTGCCGTAAATGTGGTAATGAAGATAATCACATTACAAATAATGGGTTAATTATTTCTAATATTCAAGTAAAAAAAACAGAAAATTCATTTAATAATATTATAAATAAATTCACAAAATTTGACCCAACATTGCCACGTGTAAGTAACATATTATGTCCGAATTCAGAATGTTTAACAAATAAAGAAGGTAAAGAAGAAAAAGAAATTATATATATTAGATATGATGATGTTAATATGAAATATGTTTATTTATGTTCTACTTGTGATACTGTTTGGCAAATTAAAGAATAATTATAAATAATAGTTTAAATATTTATATAAAAATTGAAATATTTATATAAAAATATAGTAATAGTAATATATAAATGAGTGACGATAGTAGTTATTACTCGGATAGTGACAATAGTGATAATTCAATTAATGACGAAAAAAATAACGAAAAAAATTTAATAAAAAATGATGCGAAAAAATTCGGTTACTATTTAGAAGATGATTCTGAACCTGAAGAAATTGAAGATGGTGATGATGATAAAAAAATAAATAATCAAATTTTGGATGATGAAAATGATGATGAAATAAGTGATGATGATGATAGTTTTATAGATGATAATGAAAATATAGAAGATGATGTAGATGATGATAATGATGACAATGACGATAATGATGAATATAATAATAATAATAATAATGATATAATATTTCAAGAAGGTGGTGTTGGTAAAAGTAAAAATAATCAACAAAAAAAAACATTAGTTGTTACAAATGTTTCACAAGAAAATGATAATATTAATGATGATGATGATGATGATGATTTTGAAGAAAATTACTTTCAAAAATTTGATAATGAAATTAATAAAAATTATATTGAAGATTTTCACCCAGAATGTTTCAATCATAATAGTGACGAAATTGCAAAATTAACAAAAGTTATTAAAGATGAAAATGGAATAATAATTGATCCATTACATAAAACAATTCCATATTTAACCAAATATGAAAAAACGAGAATATTAGGACAACGTGCTAAACAAATTGAAACAGGTTCTAAACCACTTGTAAAAGTTCAAGAAAATATTATTGACAGTTACATTATTGCAGAATTAGAACTTAGAGAGAAAAAAATTCCATTTATAATTAAACGACCAATACCGAATGGAGGTTTTGAATATTGGAATTTAAAAGATTTAGAAAATATATTGTGATTATAATATATTAAATATTAATTGTTATATTTGTGTATATGTATTTATTAGATAAAATACTTATAAAATTAAAACCAATATATTTTTTTTTTATTAGAATACCAAATATATTCATTATTAAATATCTTATAGATTTCCAATACATTTTATTGAAATTTTCACTAAAACCAAATACAAATATTTCAAATAAAATATTATATATTAACAATAACAATAACAATAATAATAACAATAATAATAATATTAATAATAATGATAATGATAATAATGATATTAATAATAATAATAATAATGATGATATTAATAATAATAATAATAATAATGATAATATTAATAATAATAATGATGATATTAATAATAATAATGATGATATTAATAATAATAATAATGATGATGATATTAATAATAATAATAATGATGATGATATTAATAATAATAATAATAATGATGATGATATTAATAATAATGATGATAATAATAATATTAATAATGATGATATTAATAATAATGATGATAATAATAACAATAACATTAATAATGATGATATTAAAATACTAAAAAATGGAAACAATTTTTCTGATGAAAAAAATGAAGATATTTATATTATTGGAATAAAATATAAAAAAAATGATAATATGGTTGAAGATAATGAATTATTAAATGAATGTTATGATACAATTCCAATGAATAATAAAAAAAAATTTTTATGGTTTTTTAACTTATAGTAAAATATAAAACATAAAACAAAAAACAAATTACAAAATATAAAAAATATTGTATATATGTATTTACTAAAAATATTTTATTATCATGTTTATATATATATTCTCTCAAAATATTATCTGGAAATTGAGTGTCAATTTTACGAATAAACATTGCAAATTTATTTTTTTTCAATTCATTATTAATAAAATTAATTTCATTTTCATCTCCAGCTTTAAATAAATGTGGGCTAGTTGTACTGCTACGATTTATCCAATCAATAATATGTGTTGGATTACATATTATACGTTTATTGTTGTTGTTTAATTCTCTATAAAAATAAAAAATTATAGCAAATAGACTTTCATTTGCCAATCCACCATCACAAACAATTTTAGTCAATGTATGTTTATTTTTAATAAAAGATAATATTTGTTTAACATTTTCTTTTGTCAATACAAACCAAGCATCATTTGCCAACCATAATTCTTTTGACAATTTTGATAAATTTGCTCTTTTATGAAAATAAGGATTCCACCAAGCTTTTTTCCAAGAAAAAATACTGTTATTGTGATACTGAAAAAACAATTTACGAAAATGTTTTGGAGGGATAATTGGACAACACGAATCTGTTAAAAAACAAAACCACTTATTTTCTTTGTCTGCATTTATGGCAAAATTTAATAAAGAAATATATGCTGGTATAACATGATAATATGATGTTTCAAAAATATAATAATTTGGTATTACATGTTTTTTTATCCAATTAGATTTTATTTTATTGTAATCTTTATAATAAAAATATACATTAATTAAATCTTCATTTTCTTGTATCCATTCTCTCCAAATATGTTCTTTATTTAAAATATGGTCATAATTAATTATAAAACATAATGCTATTTTCATTATATTTTATAGTACATTTAATTTTATATTATAAA
>Ga0214923_10003727_pt1 | contig 18912 bp, 19 predicted proteins | sample LL1510_MetaG_FD_177993 | JGI IMG/M metagenome (GOLD analysis project Ga0214923, IMG submission 177993) | Freshwater microbial communities from Lake Lanier, Atlanta, Georgia, United States - LL-1510 | ecosystem: Environmental > Aquatic > Freshwater > Lake | place: USA: Georgia | collected...
ATAAATTCATAAAATATTGATATTTCTTAAATATTAATATTTTATGAATTTCTAATAAATTCATAAAATATTGATATTTCTTAAATATTAATATTTTATGAATTTCTAATAAATTCATAAAATATTGATATTTCTTAAATATTAATATTTTATGAATTTCTAATAAATTCATAAAATATTGATATTTCTTAAATATTAATATTTTATGAATTTCTAATAAATTCATAAAATATTGTGTTATTATAATCTAAATAATATTAATCTATAAATATAAAAAATGAGTGTTAGATTTGGTGATGAATATGATGGCGAATTAGAGAGAAAAGACAATACTCAAGAACAAGTAAAACCTTCCGGGCATACTATACTTGACGCCGATCATTTGGATGTTGATGAACCAATTAGGGGTCAAGAATATTGTCTATTTTCTTTTATGTCTCCAGAGGGAATTATGAATTGTAATGTTAGAGCACTAAAATTTAGAGGAGCGTTTCCTACTCTTGAAAAAGCAAATGAGAAAGCAAAAGAATTAGAAAAAACTGATAAGTATTTTAAGATTTTTGTGGGTGAGAGTGGAAAATGGCTTGATTTTGATCCACCTATTAATAAAGTCGAGAGAGAAATGTCATCCAATAAAGAACATCAAAAGATTTTAGATGCTCAACAAAAACAAAGAATGGACAAAATAAATGCTCTTGCTGGAAAACATAAAGAAATTGTTGATAAGAAAGAAAAGGGTGAGAAAGAACGAACTGACGAAATTAAGAAGATGTCAGTAGCAAATGCTGAAATTGAGAAGAGAAAAGAAGATAATAAAGAAACTAAAGAGACAAAAGAAGTTTCTCAAAATCACGAAGACAAGAAGAAAGCAAGTACTGTTAATAGACTAAAAGAGAAACTTGAAAATATCAAGAATAAAAAGAAATTAGAAATTCTTGAAACAAATGAAGTAAAAGTTGTTGAAAAAACTGATGTAAAAGATAGTGATAGTTTGAGTAAGAATATTGATGAATTTAAGAGAAAACTTGAAGAACGTCGCAATAAACGTTCTTAAATTATTTTTGTAATATTATTTTTTTATTTGAAATAATAATATTTTGTTATTAAATAGTGAGTAAATTTTTATTATGAATTTAAAGTTTGAACTTTTCCTGTTCCTTTTTCTGTTCCATCGCAACCCACGCTCCGAGCACACCTTCTTCTTATTTAACTTACTACCAGTCTCAGGGGTTGCCACAATTAGCATAACACTCTTCTTCTTCTTCTTCTTCTTCTTCTTCTTCTTCTTCTTCTTCTTCTTCTTCTTCTTCTTCTTCTTCTTCTTCTTCTTCATCATCCGGTCGCCATCGTTCCAGTTGCTTATAGCAATCTATGCATATCCCTTCGTTCGTTTTCCCGCAAGAGAAGTTAAGATAAAACCCTTCGCTGAGAGTGCATCCTCCACACACCCCACAGTATTCATCGTCAGGGAATTTTATCGGAAAACAAGAGGCACACAAATCAGCACCCTTACTGTCCTGTTCTATGGCGGGAATATAGATAACTTTTGCCCGATTAGAACCAAATTCCCTCTTATTGAAGTCACTGATATAGTCCGTCAGTTGCTTATTGCAACTAGTGCAATTAGGAACAATGCCATCCATAGTAATTTATAATTATTTATAGTTTAATGAGAATAACAATGAGATCGTTTTTTTCAATTTTTCTATAAGTCAAAAAATTGAAATATTAAGCATAATAATATATTAAAATGTCTAAAACTGAACTAACGCAAAAAATATTTATGTCACATAAGAATTTATAAAGAATATTTTCAAAAAGTATGGTTTCTCACACAAGGTCAAAAATTTGGCGAATTTTTAGTTAGCAATAGTTTGAGTAAGAATATTGATAAATAAAAAACAATGAAGAATGTTCCGATAGAAGCATTCTTAAATGTTTCAATCACGCCAACTGAATCATTCAAAACTGCGAATGTATCCAGTCGTAGTACCCACTACATATAATGCAAATGGTGGATCCGCCTTTATCGCAGTTAAAATACCACATCTCGGCGTTTAGATTAAAATAATCCGTTATCCCACACTCGGAGCAATACGGGGCTTTCGGAAAGTTGTGCGTAAAACATTTTACACAATACTTTTCCCCGGTGTCAAATTTGCGGATATCAGAACCAGCCTCACCACCGCAACACACACATTTCATATGATATGGAAGTTTTTCTTTTTTTTCCTGCTTACCATTAAAACAGTCACAGGTTTTATAGATTTCCGGATTTTCTTCGTCGGATTCATCCTCTTCGTCGGAGTCATCCTCTTCGTCGGAGTCATCCTCTTCGCCTGAGTCATCCTTTTTGTCTGAGTCATCCTCTTTGTCTGAGCCATTCTCATCGGAGACCATCTGCGACAAATCCGTCAGTTTGAGATTCAAATCCATCGTCGCAAGAAGAACTTGTAAGGGCAAACAATCTTGCATTTCTTTGTTTATTATAGTTTAATGAGAATAATAATAATTTAGTTTTTTTCAATTTTTTCTATAAGTCAAAAAATTGAAATATTAAATATTAATCATAATAATATATTTATATCAAAATGTCTAAAACTGAACTAACACGAAAAATACTTAATGAAAAAAATATTTATATCACAGAAGAATTTATAAACAGTATTTTCAAAAAGTATGGGTTCTCACACAAAGTTAAAAATTTGGTTAATTTTCAGTTAGCAATGATACATTCCACATATACAATAAGTGAATTAAGTGATAGCAAAATAACAAAAAAATTAGCAGAAGTCATTCCAATTGAGGATGAGTTAATTAGTTCTTGTATTCCATTACAAAAAAATTCTTATGAAAGATTAGAATTTTTAGGAGATGCTATTATTAGACACGCACTAAGCAAATATTTATATATTAGATTTCCTAATGAAGAAGAAGGATTTTTGACAATGAATAGAAGTAAAATGGAAAATATGAATGCTCTCTCTAATATTTCTCTTACTTTGGGACTACAAAAATATGCTATCATATCGCGCAATATGGAGAACATAAATAGTAGAATAACATATCCTAAATTAACTGCTGATTTATTTGAGTCTTTTGTTGGTGCTCTAAATATGGAAATTAGTGATGAAAAAACTGTTGAATTTTTATGGTTAATTATTGAGAATATTATGGATGTGACTGAAATTATTAACACTCAAAATAATTACAAAGATTTATTAATGAGACATTATGGAAAACTTAATACTGATACAATAAGACACGAATTAAAATATGTTGATACACAAGAAAATGAAAATAATAAGAAAAGATTTATTACTATTGTTAGTAATACAACATTAGGATTACAATTGGGGATAGGAAAAGGAAGAACAAAATTGATTGCTCAACAAAAGTCAGCAAAAGATGCACTTATAAAATTAGGAGTTTTGAAAGATGAAGTTGAGGTTGAAGAATATTATAATTAATTGTGTTATTATAATAAATATATTTATTGGTTTATTTATTATTATGCTTTCAATTGGAATTATTAAACTAAATGATATTAAAATTAATTCATCAAAGACAAATATTAAAGAACAAATTGAAGATATTATTTATGATGATGATATTTTTAAACTACACAAAGTTAAATCAAATCAGGAATTACAAGAATACGCACATTTTACTTTGAATCCAGACAAAAAATTAACTGTTACTCAACATAACTTTTATGAAAAGAGAGATTATTTTTATTCAGCATTTTATGTCGATTATCTTGATATCGAAGACAAAGAAAATGTTAAAAATATTAATTCATTTGGTTCATGTATTGTGTCGAGTGTTGCTGTTAGCGATTTATATATTGTTAAAAATAAATTAACTTATGAAATAAAAGACAATAATGTCAAATCAATATATGATTATGTTAATTTTGAAATGTATGAATTAATTGATGTATTAACAAATTTATTTCACCTAGATGGAGTAAATATAAATGAAAATGGAGAAATGAAAGAATATAAATACACTGAAAATCCTATGATATGTTTGAAAAATATTCAAGATTATATTTATCACGAATATGAAATCTACACAAAAGTATTAATGGTAATAGTTAATACAAAAGAAAATAATAATAAATTAAATGAAAAAGCCACTTTAATTGCGGGACATCCTGTTAGAGGGAGTGTATATTTTGCTTTAATGAATAAAGCACAATCGGCAACAGAACAATATGTCCCCTATTTTAATTTGACAATTCCAATGCTAAATAATATTCTTGCTATCAGAAGTCGAGATATCAATATAACAACTAATCATACACAAAACGAATATGATTATATTAATTTTGAGAAATTATTAGAATTAGATGTTGAAAAGCATTCTTCAAAAACACCAAAAGATGCTACAAAAATAGTTGGGGTGTTGTTGAATATAAAAGAATAAATATATTTAAATTTAATATATGACAGACGAAACACACAATCAACTTGGAAGCATAAATGTATATAAACCATCTGGCAAAGGAACATTACTAAGCGACCTAATTAAAGACAAAGAAGATACACCGCAAATTAAAAAACAACAATCCAAACCACAAACAAGATTACAAGAAAGAAAACAAGAAAGACAACAAGAAAGAGAGCAAGAAAGAGAACAAGAAAGAGAGCAGTCTGAAAATATTGAAGATAGTTATGATGATATTGTTGATAATAGTAAATTTAGAAGACAACTTATTAGAAGACCAAAATTACACAAAATAAAAAAACAATATATCGAAAAACCAAAACCACAAAAAATAATTGATTATGTTTTATTTGTATTTGAGATTATTATTATTCTTTCTTTGTATGTTGTTATGAGTCAGCCATTTGTTATTTCTTTTCTTGCTAAATATATTAATCAATTAAATCCCAATGAAAATGGCGAAGCGTCAATGGCAGGTATTGTTATTTATGGTTTTATACTTGCTGTATTATTTCTTATTATTAGAAAAATTGTTTTTTCTAGGTTATAAAAAATTGAATATTGATATTATCTGATAATAATAGATATATATATATAAAATACACTATGGCAAAAGACATAATTAATGCTGGTATTGAAATTCTTAAGAGTGTCAATCCATCCATTATGGATGAATGTATGAAAAAGTATATTGAACATAAAACATTAGGTGTCCTTCCATTGAGAGACTATTCTACTGAGATTAGTCTTTTACAAGGTCAAATTATGGATGAAATCTTTTTTGATGTAATTAAACCAGAACAAATTCACGAGTCTTTGAGTTCAAGTCATATTGGCAATTATCAATATTCTGAAAATAAAATTATTATAGCATCAGGATTATTCACTTATGTATGGTGCGAAAATGATAAAAAAGAAGAATGTCTTATTGCTTATGACAAGTATAGATATCAAAATAAAAAAGAAATCACAATAAAAAAAATATTTTGCGAGCAGTTTATTGAAGTATCTGCCAAACTAAGTAGTGCAAATAAAATATGGCACATTCGAACACTTCCAGACATTGTTGAAAATCTCAAAATAATCAGCAAAGAAATTAATAAACAAATGAATATAATATTTGGATTTTTTAACATTCAACCAATGAATATAATTGAATACAGAACATTTGATGAAAATGTGTTTAAGTTAATTGATATCTTTATTAGTATCAAATTGAATCCAGAAACAAAAGAAACAAAATTGCAAGAAATGAAGCAATTAAATTTTGACATTTATGTAGCGTATTTGTTAGATTTTGCTTTGTTTAATACATCATTGTCTTTACAATGGCGCAATTTTGAACAGGAAGAAGAGAAAATTGCTGAAAAAGGATTGCTCACAAAAAATGTCTTATCTGAGTGTGAAGACCCAGCAAATCATTTGATTAAATTGTATAAATATAAAGATGAAATCAATTCTATTCGAGAAAAAGTGCGTTCTTTGATTTTTGAAATTGCTATTCTTAATAAGAGTGGCAAAACTTTTGAAACATTATGCGAAAATGAGATTAGAAAAATAAATGCTAAATATCGCATAATGTATGATGCAATCCAAAGTGAAATCTAAATTTTCTTTCTTCTATCGATAATTATCTTTTCAGCTTGATTTATTTTATTCTGTAATTTTTTTCGTTTTTGTTCTTCTCTCCAAAAATATATTAATACATTAATGCCAGTTTTAGGATGTAATAAACCTGTATAATATGTGTTCCAATTATTAATGCCTTTTTCAAGAGCAAATGTAAATCTATCCATAGAATAACCTGTGCTCATCAATGTACCTACTAATAAAGCGTATGCTTTTTGTATTTCATTTAATTCAGCAAATTTTGTAGCAATATTTATTCCATTTAGTGCGTAATACATTCCAATATCAGCAATTATATTTTCAAATGATATGGACGCTCCATCTTCTATTTTACCACCTGACATTAATTTGCTAATAACTTTATCGTGCTTTTCTTTGTCAATTTTAATATTAACTGTATTTCTTATTTTAGCAATAGTAAATTTCTTTCTTAATTTAATATATTTTTCATCTTGTTTATCTATAATTTTTCCTTTTCCTACACATTTTTTGTTTAATATATCTGTAAGTAAATCAAACATTTCATCATAATTTGAATACACTGCTTTTATAATAATATTTACAAGATTTATTGATATCTCACTTCCGTCTAATAAATCTAAATAACCTACTGCTCCAAAATCAATCAATGTGAGTTTATTGGTTTCTTTATCATAAAACATATTGCCAGAATGAAGATCGCCGTGAAAAAATCCGTAATTCACCCAAACATAGAAAAATCTACTTACTAATATGTCAAAACATCTATATAAATTATCTTTAAGTGATTCATCTTTTTCTATCAAATTATTTTCTACCAATTTAGACACTGGAACACCATCGGCGAGTGTCATTGATAGAGCAAACCATACTCCATCTTTTATGATGCCTTTTATATTTCTTACTGTGGATAATTTAGCATTTGACTTAAAGTTAAATTCATTCTGATAATCACTATCATAATGTTTATTTGCTAATTCTAAATTTTTAATTTCATTCTCAACATTCATTTCTTCTTGAATTGCCGAAATCATATTCTTAATAAATTTATCATTACACGAACCAGAATTGAACAAATCTTTAAAAATAAATTCTTCCCAACAAGTTTGGGCTATAGATAATGGTTTCACAATTTTGATAATTATTTTTGTATTAGTATATGTGTCATCTAATAGACATACATGTCCTACTGACGCAGAAAAATTAGTTATTAATTTATAGCGAACATCAAATGTGGTGCTAGGTTTATTATCCATTGTAAATAATTTTATTTTATCAAGAACTAGAACTTTATTTAGTATATGTTCTATTTGTTCTTTTTCCATTAGCGGGTATGTTAGTTTAGAGATATTATATTTTTCTAATAATTCTTTTGGTAAAACAGGTCTTATCATTTGTAATAATTTCAAAATAAACGGTCCAGAATTTAACAAAACATATTTAGATACAAATGAAAAAAATTCATCTTTTGTAAATGGTAAATCAACAAATATATTATCAAGTAATCCATTAAACATTTGAACCCAAATTATTGGATGTAAATTATCTAAATATTTTTCCAGAACTTTAATAAAAAATTCTTTCATTGCTCCTAATGTTTCTGGCAATAATTTAGTTAATTCGTCTCTTACATATCCTCCGCCTATTTGTATTTTAATGTTCTCCATATAATTTTTAATTAATTCATATTTTTCTTTAAATATTCTTATGATTTCTTCTTGTGGCAAATCTTTATATAATTTTGATATTTTGTCTTTGTATTTAGTAGCTACAAAAGTAAGTATATCAATTGATTGGCACTTACATTGTTCAATCATTATTTTAGCCAAATCTTTTAGCGTATTTGTAATACTTGGTTTCATTGTAAAATTAGTCTCACCTTTATTCTGAATTATTTTCATACCAGAATTTATCAGTTTATTTTTAATTTCTGGTGTTATTACTTCTGTTGAACCTGATAATAATTTATTAATATCTTCCATTGATAAATCAATATTTGCTTCATTTAATAATTCATATAAAAATAATAATCCCTGAATATTTGTTGTACATTTATTTGGAATATTAATAAATTCATTTATTAATTTTTCCCAGGTTGTTTTAATTTTATTATAATAAGTGTCATAATTTGTTTGTGGAATTACACAAATTCTTGAAAATTCTTTGTCAGGATTTGTCATATTGATAATTAATTCAGTGTTCGCTTCTTTTATTGATAATTTTAGATTTTCTAATAATTTCAAACAATCTGTCATTTATAATTAGGTTATAAAGTTTTTCTTTATTTTTTTAAGTTTATGTTTTATGCTTTTTTTATTATCTAAACTTTCTAATATTTTTCTAACTTTTTTACTTGGAATATTAATTTTAAGATTTAATTTAGATATGTCAATATAATTATTTTCAATTAGATAATAACACAGACTTCTGGTGACTTGTAATTTAACATAATTTGAGGGTTTGCTGATTATTTGAGTTTTAGCAAATGTTTGTTTTTCTATTTCTTTTAAATATTCTTGTGCTTCATTATTATTTTCTATCATTTTGTATAATTCATTATGTTCTATGTTATGATAAATATAATTAACAAATACTTTCTTATAAATAGAAGCTATACCATTTAGGTCAGCATTACTTTCTATTTGTTCTTTTATAATATTATCATCGATAGTATTATATTTTTTAAATTCTGGTAATAGAGACTGAGATTTGCCAAAATCTGTAATAAAAAATATTGTGTCAGTATAAATAACAATACTAAATTTATCAATCTTATATTTTATTATTATTATTTTATCCAATTTTTTATACAAAATATTTCTGTGCAATAAATCTTTATGATACATCATTAATTTATCTTGTATTAACAAAACTCCAAATAATATTTGAACCATCAAATTATACCATTGTAAGTCTATAAATTTCATATCAGGTTTAAATAATATATGACCCATCGTATTATACCATTGTAAGTCTATTGGTTTTATATCAACCTTATTAATATTATTTATCCATTTATCTATATTCCCATCTGCTTTATTTATTATTGTAATCAAATGATTATCTTTTACAAAATATTTATATAGTCTCAAAGTATTGATATTTTTATATTCTTGTAATTTTTTCATAAATTCTAATTCTTTATTATGTGGCAAAACAAAAAACTTTATTGCTAATAATTTATTATATCCATAAACTGTGCCTTCATCACCTTTACCCAAGAATAATAATTTTATTTTTGTATTATCACTAGATACAAACTCGTAATCATAAATATTATTAATCAATTTTGATATTATATTTGGGTCAAGTTCATTTATGTATTTTTCTATTGTGTCTAATATTTTAGTATCAACATCAAATATTAATGTTGATGCAGTATTTGTTTTTAATTTCATTTTATAATTACTTGATATAATCTTTTGAACCAAAACATTTTAATATTTTATAATTATAAATGTCAATAAATAAATATGCGATAGTATCATTATGTATGCTAAATGAACATTACATAATAGGCGCTTGTATTAGTGCGTTCGTTCATAAATTTTTTACTAAATCAAAAAAGATTGATTTGGTAATAATGTGTGATGAAAATATATATTCAAAATATTATGATGTTTTGAGTAAATATTATGACAAAATAAAAAAAATAGAATTAGATTATTATCCAATTTATGAGGATTTTAAATATCCCAAAGAAAAATATGTATCGTGGGTTTCTTATTCTACTAATAAATGGAAATGTTTAGATTATGATGAGTATGATAAAATATTATTTTTGGATGTTGATATGCTTCCTGCTAATCCCAAATTTTATGATATATTTGATTTCAAAACACCAGCAATAAAAAGATGCAGAATGACACCCCACAAAAGTATAATAAATGTTGAAAAATTTAAACCTGATATTGGCAAGGATTATGATGATTTTGTTTATAATTATGCTAATACTATTGGAACAATGGATGGAGGAATAGTTTTATTATCACCATCCAAAAAATTATACAAAAAATATCAAGAATTAGTAAAAGAATTATTCAAAAATAAAGGCATATATTCATCAAACACAAGTTTTCCTGATGAAACGTCATTATTCTATTTTCTAAATAGAGAGAAAAAAAAATTTTATACAATTCCAGATAAATATTCTGTTATTCCTTGGTATGATAAAAGCACCCCTGAGAAACAAAATTATGAGACTGCTTTGTTATATAATTATAATGGATTTTATAAACCGTGGATTAAGGGCAGAATCTTACAATATCCAGAAGAATTATTGTGGCACGATATTTTTGATATTATGAAAGTTGATAATAAATTAGATATATTATATAAAAAAGTCATTGTCGAACATTATCAAGAAACATTTCTAAAATTAGATGACAGACAAAGAAAAACAAGATATAATATTAAATCTCACGCAATTGATATTTATAATATTAATCAAAAAGAAGATAATATAGCAAATTATGGAAATCTAAATATGAAATATTTGGGAGAATTATTTAGAACAAAAATAAGCAGACTATCAAAAAATAATTTTCCATACAGAAATAATTTATATAATGATAATGACAGAATAGAAAAATTCAAGAAATTAATAAAATACAAACTAAAACATGTAATTATTAATAAAAAACCCCAATATATTAATATTGATTTTCCATTAGTATATTTTTTATACAAGGGAGAATATCATTATATAACATATAAAAATAGTGATTATTGGGATGTTTTTGTTCTAAGTGATTTTTTCAATGATGAATGTCGAATGAAATGTGCTTTTGGTTCAAGTATATCGCCATTTGAATATTATCAGCAGAATAAAGAAAATATTATAAATAAATTAAAGCAACAAAATATAGAAATAACTGATTTGAATATTCGTAATAATATGTATGGTTTAACCCGTGAATGTTCTAATCATAATCCTGGTATTATAAAATATTTCATTAAAAAATATAAAGCAAGAAAAATATTAGACATTAGTGCTGGTTGGGGAGATAGATTATTGGGTGCTTTGTCTAGTAATATTGATTTGTATTTTGGAACAGACCCAAATGGATGTCTTCATCCTAATTATAAAAAAATGATAGATTTATTAAAACCATTATCACCAAATCCCAAAGCAGAATTTATTTTAAATCATAATACATTTGAGGATGTAAAGATTAATTATGATAATTTTGATTTGATATTTACATCACCACCTTATTTTGATTATGAAAAATACACAGAAGAAAAAGGGCAAAGTCATTTGTCTTTTAATACAGAAGATAAATGGTATAAAGAATTTTTACAAGTATCAATATTGAAAGCATTAGAAAAACTAAAATATGGAGGATATATGGTATTATATTTTTCACAAGAAAAAGGAAAAACTTATATGGAAAAATTTTTGTCTTGGGTTATTACATTAAAAGACATATATTATATTGGGTGTATGTTTTATTCTATTGAGAATTTTAAAAGTCCTCATCCAATTTTTATTTATAGAAAAACAAATAAAATTCCAAGTATGTTATACAATCCTAAACCAATAATAAAAGAAATAAAATATGAAAATAAAATTTATAATGTTTTTGCTGACAATTATGTTATAGGAGGAACAAAAACAAGAGCATCTATAAAATTAATTAGAAAAATATTAAAAGAGAAAAAAATTAAGCAACTAATATATGGAGGAGCAAGTAATGGATACGCCCAGGTGGCTATTGCTTATACTTTATATTTGTTAAAAGAATTTGACATAAAATTAATATTTGTTTTTCAAGAAATTGATGATGACGAGACTGCACAATTAAGACAACTAACAAAATTCTATCATAAGAATACTGAATATATTCTCAAAGCAGGAACAATGAAAGACTTATATCCTATTGTAGATGCTTACACACAAGAAGGAGACTATATTATTCCATTTGGTTTTGCTTTCAAAAAATATAAAAAAACATTGTTCAAAAAATTAAAAAAACATTTGGAACCATACAAAGACAAAATAAAGCAAATGTGGTTAGTAATTGGTTCTGGAACAGTTTTATGTGCCTTACAAGAAATACTTACTAATACACATTTTGTAGGAGTTCAAGTTGGAAGAAATATTAAAGATGAAGAAATATTTGACAAATCAAGACTGACATTATTTGTTAGCAGTTATAAATTTTATACAAAGTATGAGAAACATATTCCGTTCGATACATTAAGTACGTATGATGGAAAATTAGTTGAGTTTTTGAAAGAGAATGGCAAAGAAGGCGACTATATTTGGAATGTTGGTGGAATACATAAATATTTGTAAAATTATAAAAAAATTTATTTTAATACTTTTATAATATATAGTAAATTAATTTTTATTTCCCCATTTATATGTATGTATTCTTTTTAACATAAATTTTTTATTTTTATATTTTAAATGTATAATATATGCCTAAAATAATTACCAATAAAGAAATTATATATGATGCCTTAATTAATATAAAATCATATAACTTATCATATACACAAATATGTAAAATTTTTAAGATTGATAGAAAAACAGCATATAATTATCTTAAAAAGAATTCAAAATATTATTAAATCAATATCTAGAAAAAAATTTATTGATTTAATACCAGACAATGTTATTAATTTTATTATTCATAAAACTATTAATAATCCCATATTTAATGCCCAAAAACTTATTCATAATATTTTCAAAACTTATAATATTTCAATCAAAAAATATCATCTTTATGAAATATTAAGAAAAAATAATATTACATATAAAAAAGCACAAATTAAAACTATACCTGAAAGTATTAATAATGTTGAAACAAAAATTAGTGATCTAAAAAAGAATATTGTATCAATAAATAATAGTGGCGATAATGTTGTTTTTATTGATGAAACACATGTTGATATTTCATTTATGAATACTTATGGATGGAATAAAATTGGTGATGAAGTAATTTTTGATAAAAATACTCCTAATAAAATTATTAATAAAAGAGTTAGTGTAATTGTTGCTGTTAGTAGAAATGAAAAAATTAATTATAAAATTCACTCGGATAGCGTTGACCCAAATAAATTCTCTAGTTTTATCACATCATTGATCGCAAAAACTGATAAAAAATATTTTTATCTTGATAAAGATTTTTCTTATGAGAATTATACTGAATATATTAAACAAAATTTTTGTGATATAATAAATATTTAATATCATTTTATCATATTTATTATTTCACATTCAGTGCTAATACATAATTCTATATATTTATTTATTATTTCTTGATTAATAACATAACTACTATACACAAAATTTTCTAAATCATTATAATATATAATCTTACACATAAAATCTTGTTTTACAAATGATTGGAATTTAAATGAACCTAAAATCTTTGATGTATCTGGAATAAATATATCATCATTTTTATTGTTGTCACTTGGTATAATATATGTGGGAATACCTAAGATAGTTGATAATACTGCACCATGTAATCTACAACTTAATACAACTCTCGCATCACTCAATGCATTTATTATTATTTTTATATTATAAGATTTAATTATTTCATTACTGTATTTAATATCTTTTAAAAAACTAACTACTCTGTTGTCAGAATGTTCATCTATTAAAACTACACGGTCTGTTATAGCTAATACTTTTAATAAGTTAATATACTCATACCTGTCTTTAATATTTTGAATTAAATAATAGCTTAATATAAATACATTTTTATTTTTGTTGGTATTTATTACAATATTAGGTAAAGCATTATTTATTATTATGTCTCCACCATATTTATATTTACTTACTATATTATTATTTGTTATCATATTGCCAATTAATTTATATAATTCTAATTCATTACAAGTTCTTGAATAAAATATTAGTTTTTTATTAGTAAATAAATATGACAAATTATTTATATTATTTTTGTGTAGATCGCCTGAAAATCCACCAATTACAATAATATTATTCTCAACTTTTTCAAAAATTTGCTCACAATAAATATTATAACTTGCTGAAACACCAATACTTCCTGTAAATAATATACAATTAAGTATTTTTTCATTATCATTTATTATTGCAATGGGGCTATATACATTTTTGTTAAATATATTATATTTAATTTTTGTATCATCAAATGAAGAAAAATTACATAATTTTACATTTGTATCTTTTATTTTATCAAGTAAACTATAACTTTGTGTTTTATCACCAAAATTACAACTCATAAAATGAGAAATTATTAAAGTTGTCATAATTATATATATATATTGTAATTATTTTATTATATATATAGCAGTTCAAAATTACAACCATATTTTATATTTGTATCTATGTGGCCAGTATTAAATTTCCCATAATAACAATATTTATATAAATTTAATAATTATTCTGGTTTTTGCAGACTAAAAATAACCGATGATACAGGTTTAAATCCATTATGTTCAGTGATAGCATTATTTTCATCATTATTAAAATCAAAATCATAATCACCCCTTAAAATACATCCAGAATGTGTAATTAGTCGATCAAATAATTCTTTTTCATTATAATAATATGTTCCCGAAACCCATTTTGAGGCGTTTGGTGTCATATCAGTCGATAATAAAATAATACCCCCTGGTTTTGTTATTCGAACCATTTCTTTCATTGCTATCTTATCGCCCTCCCAATTACTTTGATTATATAAATGTTCAATAACAGATGTACAAACAACAATATCAAAATAATTATCAGGATATGTTAATTTAGTCATATTTTGTGTTTCGATAATCATTCTTTCTGGATTGGGTGCTACATTAGTCCATAAATTTTTCCAATAATCAATTTGTCCCAAATCATATTCAGTTCCTTTCCCCCACGCTTCGAAATAATCACTGATATATATTTTATCAACAAATTGTGTTAACCAAGCACCGAAAATACCATCTCTCGCTCCTAATTCACATACTGTTTTATTTGTAAAATCAACATTACTATTAAATAAAACAGCATCATCATAGCGCCGACCTTTTGGATAATGATTGCCATTGCCAAAATCTTTATAAAAATTATTTTTCATTGTAAATTGTGTAATTTCCTTATATGTTTTTTCTATTTCTGGATAATCTTTAAATGTTCTCTTTTCTCTATAAATTTGATTGAGGGGGATTTTTTTATTCATTATATTTATATATATCATTAATATAATACAATGTTTGGCATAGTGATGGCTACATATTTTAGAAAAAGCAATAAAACCAAAGAATATCTACAACGGTCTTTAACATCAATAATAAATCAAACATTTTCAGATTGGCAATTAATTATTATTGGAGACAAATATGAACCAGAAGAAGAATTATTAGAGATAATAAATGAATTTAAGCAAAAAACTTCAAATAAAATAATTTATTTAAAAAATACTAATGTTGAGAGAGATTTTATCAAAAACAAAAATAATTTATGGAATGTAGCAGGAGCAACAAGTGTTAATATGGGTTTGAATTATTTACGAGAAAATGATATTAAATATTATTGCCACTTGGATGATGATGACTATTGGACTAATACACATTTAGAAGCGCTCAATAAAATTTATTCTAAATATAAAAAATGTATTTTTGCTAATACACAATCAACATACATAAATTATGGATATCTGCCAAAAAGCAATAATATTCAAATAAAAGAAAATAATATTTTACCAAAAGGAGGAACAATAATACATTCATCTTATTCTTTCAGGTGTGATATTATAAAATTTGATTATTATACAACTTTTGATGAGAATGGTTATTTTTATCCATCTGATGCTATTATGTTAGATAATATTAGAAAATTCATATTAGAAAATAAACAATATTGTTCTATATATAATCCGATTTTAACATGTTATCACGACACTGAGGGTGAAATTAAAAATTAATAATATTATTTAAGTATTATAATATGAAAAAAATATCTTGGGTTGGCAAAAAGAATATAAATAATAATATAATTAACGAAAAAATTAATAAATGTATAGAAACTAAACATTTTACTAATGGAGGATATAATGTTTGTGAATTACAAGAAAATATCAAGAAAATATTTTATTTAGATGAGAACAAAGAAGTTTTAATGGTATGTAATGGAGCGGCAGGACTTAATGCTTTAATTGGAGGTATGAATATATATTTTAATAAAAAATTAAGATGGTTAGTTCAATCTTTTACATTTCCGTGTTGTCAACAAGGAATATTAAGCGATAGTATTGTAATTGACATTGATGATAATATGGGAATTGATTATAAATATTTAGAAAAGAATAAAGACAATTATGATGGCATAGTAATAACAAATTGTTTTGGATGTTCAACAAATATAGAATTATATGAAACTTTTAGCAAAGAAAATAATAAAATATTATTATTTGATAATGCGGCATCTCCAATGTCTTATTACAAGAATAAAAATCATCTAAATTATGGCAATGGATGTATGGTTTCATTACATCATACTAAACCTATTGGATTTGGCGAAGGTGGTTTCATAGTATTTGACAAATCTTATTTAGAAGCAATGAAAAAATCTATTTGTTTTGGTTATAGTGATACTGATAGATTACATTATGATGTTAATGCTGGGAATTACAAAATGTCTGAAATCTCATGTATTTACATTGTTGAATATCTTAAAAATTTAGATAATATATTTAAACATCATACAAAAATGATAAAATATTTTATTGAAAAAACAAAAGATATAAAATTATTTCCAACATTTGGAGATTATTCATTGTCATTAATGGCTACAATACCAATAATATTTCCATTTGATTGTGATATTAAACATTTTACTGAAAATAATATTGAAGCAAAAAAATATTATTATCCATTAGAAAATAAAGAAGAAGCAAAAAATATATTTAATAAAATTATTTGTTTGCCTTTAAATATGGAAGTTGGAGAAGCAGAAATTGATAGATATATTGAAATAATAAAAAATATTTTATAAGTCCAAAATATGAAAATCTATAAATTCATTTCCTATCATAGTGAAGGGTTTCCATAAATTATTATTTGTAATTAATGAATTTTTATAATTAAGATAATCTTGATCACTACTTGGAGTATCATATACATCCCAACCAGTATGTATCATTTTATGATTTTTTGAAATACCAACATATTTATTCTGTTGGCATATCCATTTTGATAATAACATATCATTAACTGTTGAGTTTTTATTTATTATATGATTGCAATATTCTAACCATATACTTTTTTTAAATATTAATAATTGAAATCCTTGAGCTTGTGTTATATTTACATCATTATATGGTGTTCTTTTAAAAATCCATCTTTTAAAACATTTTTTATGATATTCATTTGATGTATCATATTCAGGAGACATATAACCAATATTATTATCATCTAAATTTTTACAACATTCTTCAATTGTCCCTTTTGTAAGTAATTTTATATCAGTCTCTGTAACGGCAACATAATCACAATCATCTAAAATATTTGTTTTAAAAGTAGCTGTAAGTAGAGCTCCAGAAACTGAATTTATTTGAAATGTAAAAATATTTTTTTTACATTTGATTCACATTGTATATTTTTCAGAGTATCATGAATTTTTTCACTATTTGGAGTATGTATTTCTAATAAACCTAAATTCACATTTGTTTCTGGCAATATAGTATCTAAAATACTTGTTAATGATGATTGTATTTCATTATATCTATAAAAACATATCGCTAATATTGCAATTTTCATTATATTATATATATATAATATAATGTGTGATAAGATATTAAATATTTGTAAAGAAAGTAAATCACTTGAAAAACTCAATGACATTCATCAAATTATTCCAGAGAGACATTTTCACGATCATATTTATATATTATATGATTTAAGAACATTGCTTGGTGACGAAAAAAAAGTATATACTGAGATTGGTTCATATGTAGGACATTCAGCAAAATTAATATTATCACATCCAAATAAAACAGAAGTTATTTGTATAGATCCATTAATATTAAATAAAGAACATTATAAAGGAACAATAACACAATATGACACATTAAAAAAAAATATAGGTGAAACAAATGTTACAATTTATAAGAATTATTCACAAGATAAAGAATTATTAAAAAAATTAAAGAATGATAATTTTAGAACAGATATATTATTTATTGATGGTAGTCATTTATATCAAGATGTTATAAACGATTTTAATAATTATTGTGAGTTTGTTAACAAAGATGGATATATTATTTTTGACGATTATCTTGATAATATTTATAGTCCAGATGTAAAAAAAGCAGTCGATTACTTAGTAAAAAATTTAGACACTAATAAATATGAAATTATTGGAAATTTAGCAAATGTTAAAAATACTAATATTAAACTTGATGGATTATTAAATGAATTTATTATCCGAATTAAATAATTAAAAACAAATAATAATTATAATTATTATAATTAATGTTTTACAGTTTGAAAAATCTAAAAAATATAGGAGTAAAAATATTAGGCACAAATATTCAAATCAATAAATCTGTTAAAATATATAATCCGACAAAATTAACTTTACATAATAATATAAGAATTGATGATTTTACAATTTTAGCAGGTGCTGGATATATCACTATAAAAAATTATATTCATATTTCGTCTCATTGTACTTTTATATCTGGTACTTTTATAGAATTAAATAATTTTTCAGGTGTGTCATCTGGTTGTAGATTAATCGGATCAAGTGATGATTATTCTGGCAATTATATGTCAAATCCAACTGTGCCTAAAAATCTTACTAATGTTAATAGAGGATTTATTACTATTCAAGAACATTGTATGATTGGTTGTAATTCTGTTATTTTTCCAAAT
>Ga0214923_10003730_pt1 | contig 18908 bp, 17 predicted proteins | sample LL1510_MetaG_FD_177993 | JGI IMG/M metagenome (GOLD analysis project Ga0214923, IMG submission 177993) | Freshwater microbial communities from Lake Lanier, Atlanta, Georgia, United States - LL-1510 | ecosystem: Environmental > Aquatic > Freshwater > Lake | place: USA: Georgia | collected...
GATATTTTTTAAACGGAGAGAAATCCAGCCGATCAATAATTCGAACCGCACCATACCCCCCATGTGCACATAAAATTGCTTTCAAATCGTTTCGGTTGATTAACTCCTGAAAATCTTCAGCACGCTCCTGATCAGTACCTCCAAAAGTATGATCTTTCTTACCTACTGTTTTTCCCACCACCACCTGTAATCCCCAGTTTTGTAAATACTGGATGGCAGGTGCAACATCTTCTGCCAATGCAAAACCGGAAGGACAGGTAATCCCAATTACATCACCCGGTTTTAGGTGGGGAGGGATTTTCCATTTTCGGGGATTGTGTTTTGCTGAATTCGCAGCTGCAGTAAAAGAACTGGCGGAAAGAAAACCTGTAGCCATTAAGGAAGAAATAAATGTAGAACGCTTCATGACTTAAAAATACCAAATACCCTCGTAATTACCAATGTAAAAGGCAGTTATACAGATTTTGTACCTTTGCATGTTTTTATATGTATTTACCGGTTCCGGTGATACAACAAACCGAACAAATGACGAACCCTAAAAGATACTTGATCACCGCTGCGCTTCCCTATGCCAACGGATATAAACATATAGGCCACCTGGCTGGTGCTTATTTACCTGCAGATATTTATGTACGCTATTTAAAATCACAACAGAGAGATGTGGTATTTGTTTGTGGTAGTGATGAACATGGAACAGCCATTCCTATTCAGGCTGCTAAAGAAGGAACTACCGCTCAAGCGATTATTGATAAGTACCATCCCCTGATGGAACAGAACTTTAAAGACCTTGGAATTCAATTTGATATCTATCATCGCACCAGTGATCCGCTACACCATCAAACTGCCCGCGATTTCTTTACAAAATTGAATGACGGTGGACACCTCTCGATTCAAACAACCGAACAATATTTTGATGAAAAGGCACAAACCTTTTTAGCCGACAGATATATCAAAGGAACCTGTCCGAATTGTCAATTTACCGCTGCCTATGGCGATCAATGTGAAAAGTGTGGTAAAAGTTTGAGTCCGGAAGAATTGATTAACCCGGTAAGTACATTAAGCGGTGAGCCACCCATTAAAAAAACCACCCAACACTGGTATCTTCCTCTCAACCAACATGAAGCTTTTTTACGTAAATGGATTTTAGAAGATCATGCAAATGATTGGAGGGCTTCTGTTTTAGGTCAGTGCAAAAGCTGGATTGATGGAGGATTGCAACCAAGGGCGGTTACCCGCGATTTAGACTGGGGTGTTGCTTTACCCGAAAATGTAGAGGGTGGCAAAGGCAAAGTATTGTATGTTTGGTTTGATGCCCCTATTGGATATATCAGTGCAACCAAACAATGGGCACTGAATACAGGAAAAGACTGGCGACCTTACTGGGAAGATAAAGAAACGAGACTAATACATTTTATAGGGAAAGACAATATTGTATTTCATTGTATTATTTTTCCGGTGATGCTTCAATTGCATGGAAATATTTTGCCCGACAATGTTCCCGCCAATGAATTTTTAAATTTAGAGGGAGATAAAATGAGTACCAGCAGAAACTGGAAACTCGATATGGAAGATTATATCAATGATTTTATTAAATCACCTGGAGGATCTGAAAGTATGTCGGATGTGTTAAGATATTACTTGACGCAAATTGCTCCAGAAACCAAAGACAGTGAGTTTACCTGGAAAGGATTTCAGGATGCAAACAATAGCGAACTCGTTGCCATACTGGGTAATTTTGTAAACAGAAGTCTGGTGTTGATGCATAAATTATGTAAGGGTAAAGTACCGCCATTACATCAAAATCAATTATCAGATATTGATAAAGAAATGCTCAACAGTTTTGAACACATTCGTACTAAAGTGGAAAATCTGTTAGAACAATTCAAGTTTAGGGAAGCATTATTTGAAGTAATATCATTCGCAAGAAGCGGTAACCAGTATTTACAGAAAAAAGAGCCCTGGATTTACGCCAAAAAAGTAGCTGAAAACGGTGTGGTAGAATCAGATGCTCAAATGAATATTGATAATACACTTCATATCTCATTGCAACTATGTGCAAACCTCGCCATTTTATTAAACCCGTTTTTGCCTTTCACCGCGCGTAAAATTTGCTACCTGCTTAAAGTGGTTGACAAAATGTTACTGTGGGAAAATGCCGGTAAAACCAAATTACTCAGTACCGGATACACTTTAAGGGCTCCGGAGCTTTTATTTAGAAAAATAGAGGATGAAGAAATAGAACAACAATTAGCCAAATTACAATCAAACGTTCACATGGATTCACAAACCGATACTCAGGAAAATCCAGTTACACCGGAAAAGCCCGCTTTTGCCCCTGTAAAGGAACCCATTGTTTATGATGATTTTGCAAAACTCGATTTGCGCAATGGAAAAATTATTCATGCAGAAAAAGTTGAAAAGGCAGACAAGTTGCTCAAATTAACAGTGGATCTGGGGTTTGAGGTTCGTACCATTGTTTCTGGAATCGCCCTCCATTTTCAACCTGAAGCAATCATTGGAAAGCAGGTTACTGTTGTGGTAAATCTTCAACCGCGAAAAATGAGGGGGATTGAAAGTAATGGCATGATATTGATGGCTGAAGATGCAAACGGGAAATTACATTTTATTAATCCTGAAGAAACAGTAAATCCGGGTGCGAGTATCAATTAAATAAGTGGTAATAATTGAAGTTCAATTAATGTTAAACTAAGGTAGCCCAAATTTCAATTATCAAATTTCCATTATAAAAACTCAGACATCTCAATAAACGGTAAGCGAGCGATTTAGCTGGAAACAATGCGAAAACAGTCTGATTCACTATAATTTGTGAATACCGTCTGCTGAGTTATATGTGATATCAAATACAGAATCTCCTATCCGGCAGTCTTATCATAACTCACGCACTCCTTCAACTCTCTTTCCGAATAAGCATATCCATATTGTTTTAAAACATCATCCGGCACTCCATTCCACTGATTGGGCACATTTCCCATATAACCCAGATCCTTTACACCCATTTCAGATGTATAGAACCCAGTTGTAACCAAGTCACGCATCAAATTAAAAAAGGATACTCCTTGCTTCATTTCTGGTGCAGCTTTATCAGGATATGCGATTTGATCAACCAATTGAATCCGCTGCTGCTCAGTAGCATCGGAAAAGGATTGATTAAATTGCTTGAAACTCTGCATTTCGAGCCAGCGCAATCCACCGCGAATGGGCGTTTGATGCTCAGGCATATCTTTTACAATAAATTCAATAAAATCGGGAACTTTCGCCTCTGTTGCACTTCCGCTAACTGAATCTTTTGGAATGATGATATCACTTAGTAATGCAATAACAGTCATTTCTTGTGGAGTAAAAAATGGAGCGCCTGCTTGCAGTTGAGTCAGATAATCTTTTTCCTCTTGCATCCGGTCGGCGCTTACAGAAGCAGTAGCCGAGTTCAAAACTTCCTTTTTATCGGATTGCTTACATGCTTCCACTAAAACACCCGTTCCTGCAGCTCCTATTAATAACGTTTTAATCGATTTCCTTCTGTCCATACAATGTATTATTTCTGATCAGAGATTTTGTTTTTTCATTTCTTCAATTATATACTCCGAAGTTCTCATCGAAAGCGCGAGAATCGTCCAGGTAATATTTTTATCTGCCTGAGAAACGAACTGACTACCATCAACACAGAATAAGGTTTTACAGTCATGCGCCTGACTCCATTTATTTAATGCAGATGTTTTTCTGTCGCTTCCCATTCTTACCGTTCCGGCTTCATGAATGATATTTCCCGGATTGCTAAGGCCATAATTATTAGCAGCCGTATCATCTCCACCCCAGGTAATTACCGCACCCATATTGTGCAGTATTTCCTTAAATGTTTCTTTCATGTGTTTTGCCTGCTTAATTTCATACTCGGAATGTTTTGTATGAAAGCGCAAAACCGGAATACCGTACTTGTCTACAACATTTGGATCAATTTCACAATAGTTATTGATATTCGGAACAGCTTCCCCTCTTCCTGCCATACCAACTCCGGCTCCATAGAAAAACCGAACATCTTCCTTTAAAGAAGCTCCATAACCCCCTGCAGGCTTGGTTTTCCCGTTGATTTGGTATTGCCCATTTAAACCCTGCATACCAAACCCAAACCCATAAGCCGGCTGCGACATACCACCCCAATATTCAATGTGATATCCTCGGGGGAAGTCTAATTTTTTATTATCCAGCCACCAGGGAGTGTACACATGCATTCCTCCAACCCCATCTTCATTGTAGCGTTTTCTTCCAAATAATTGTGGCAAAACTCCACCAATTGCTGCCCCGGTTGAATCATGTAAATACTTTCCAACCACATTGCTATCATTTGCCAATCCATTAGGGTGCCGGGTTGATTTTGAATTAAGCAGCAATCGAGCAGTTTCACAAGTACTGGCAGCCAGAATAACCACACGGCCCGATACCTGATATTCCATACCATCGTCTTTTTTTATAAACGAAACTCCTGTCGCCAGTCCTTCAGCATTGGTAAGCACTTCACGTGCCATTGCATTGGTAATTACATCAATATTGCCGGTTAAAACAGCCGGCTTAACCAATACAGAAGAAGAGGAAAAATCACCATAAACTTTGCAGCTTCTTCCACATTGGGCACAATAAAAACAAGCTCCTCTTTCTTTATTAATTGGTTTAGTAAGAATTGAAAGCCGCGAAGGGATTACAGGAATTCCCATTCCGGTGGCGGTTTTCTTGATCATTAGTTCATGCAGCCGCGGCTTGGGTGGAGGCAAAAAAATACCATCCGGATCATTGGGTAACCCTTCATTGGATCCAAATACCCCTATGAGTTTGTCAATTTTATCATAATAGGGTTTTACGTCTTCATATCCAATAGGCCAATCATCTCCTAAACCATCAATACTTCTGCGTTTAAAATCTTTAGGTCCGAATCGAAGGGAAATTCTTCCCCAGTGATTGGTTCGGCCGCCAATCATGCGGGCTCGCCACCAATCCCACTTATCACTTCCTTCCTTCATAGTGTAAGGCTCACCATCTATTTGCCATCCCCAGAAACAACCATCAAAATCACCAAAGGGACGGAACTTCGTACTGGCTCCTCTGCGGGGAGACTCCCACGGATTTTTCAACTGAGAGGAATGAATGGCTGGATCGTAATTTGGGCCCGCTTCAATTAAACATACTTTTAATCCAGCGTTCGCCAATATATATGCAGCCATTCCACCACCGGCTCCTGAACCTACAATTACGGCATCATATTTTTTACTTTCCTTTTTAACTTGCAATGCTCCCATAAAACAAATTTATTGGTCTTGATTTTGAAGTATGAATGTAAATAAATTACTGAATTTTCAGTAAATTTTTATTCAAAAGGATACCAATCCCTTATTGATAACCAAATCATTTAGCTATAAATACGTTTTTTTTGAGATTCTGTTAGTAAATCATACCAATTCCCCTTCAAAAATGGTTTGGTTGCTTCCTAACAATTAAAAAGAATTGGTGGAATGAACAGGATACCGATTTTTTAGCCATTTTTGCATATATACCATTTAGCAATTTGAATGAAAGGATCTATTCATCAGTTATTGGCCAACCAACGAGCAGCAGGTAAAAAATCATTTGCTGTTTTAATTGATCCCGATAAGGTAACCCCTACTATTATCGAGCAATTGATAGATCGTGCCCTGGACTGTAAAGTTGATCATTTTTTTGTTGGAGGTAGTTTGGTTATATCCAGTCAGTTGGATGCCTGTATACAACAAATTAAATCTTCCTGCAACATTCCTGTTACCCTATTCCCGGGATCTCCTTCTCAAATCAGTTCACATGCTGATGCCTTACTTTATTTATCCTTGATTTCAGGTAGAAATCCCGAATTGCTTATTGGTCAACATGTAATCAGTGCTCCTTTTGTTAAAAAAAGTGGATTGGAAATCATTCCTACCGGATATATGGTAATCGATGGGGGTGCGCCTACCACTGTTTCCTATATTTCAAATGCTAGTCCTATCCCTGCCGACAAAAATGACATTGCAATGTGCACTGCTATGGCAGGAGAAATGCTGGGTATGAAACTGATTTACATGGATGCCGGCAGTGGGGCTCGGAAACCCATCACTGAATCAATGATTGAAAGGGTTGGGCAACACATTTCTATCCCATTAATTGTTGGTGGAGGTATTACCGATCCAGAAAAAGCCTACAGAAACTGTAAAGCAGGAGCAGATGTGATCGTTGTTGGCAACGCAATTGAAAAGGATTCCTCTATCATGGCTGAAATCAGCGCAGCGGTGCATAGCCTGCCCCTTAGCGTATAATGTTATTATCCCATTTCAGTTTGTATTAGCTCCTATTTTAGGGCTTTAGTATCTACCCGCGAAGGCGTATCTTTTCCACTAATAATGCTTCTCGCACTTAAGGCAATAGACTTAATTATCATAGTCATATTTTCAATATCCAACGTACTTACTTCATCACTTGCCTTATGGTAATTGGGTTCATTATCCATTTTAGAAGTACTGATAGTATGTGCAGGAACCCCCAGGCGAGCCAGGGTAGCATTATCCGAACGGTAAAATAAATTTTGGGTTGTATATGGGTCTGGATAGAAATTAAACCCGGTGCCCTCCAGATTTTTTTGCAGGATATCCCCCATGTTGGTTTTTTCGTAACCGGTAATATATGCCGAATTTTTTCCCCACTTACTTTCTGTACCAATCATTTCGATGTTAAACATGGCCACAATTTCGTCGGGGTTTAATTGATTAGAAAAAAAAGTGGCACCAAAACCACCCACTTCTTCCGCAGTAAATGCTACAAAAATTAGGGTACGATCATTTTCTTTTACTTTAGAAAAATATTTTGCCAACATCAACATGGCCGTAGTTCCAGCAGCATCATCATTGGCACCATTAAATATTGAATCCGTAAGCACGTTACCCTGTCGGTCTTTACTCATCACCCCCAAATGATCGTAATGTCCGGAAAAAATCACATATTCATTTGGGCGACTTTTTCCGGGTATGATGGCTGCCACATTTTGAAGCGTTTGCCGAGTGAAACTATGGGTAGCCGTTATTTCCAACTCCTGAATGGGCTGAGCGCTGAGTATAAAAACCGTGCTAAAATTAGACTGATATAATTGCGTTTTAAACCGGGTAAGCATATTGAAATTGGCTGCAAAACTCGAATCAACCAATACGATGTAATTTTTTTTGGCATTGATAAATTTCCTCGCCTGAGCAGATAAATTTTCACCTGCTGCTATTTTTACCTGTTCATACCCCGACTGCTCCGTTATGTGTATAGTATCTTTACAGGTTACTACTACAACATTTTTTGCATCCATTTCTGAACCATTAACCCGGGCAGTTACTCCCAGGAACTTTGGACGCAACATAGAAAATGTTTGTAAATATTGCTGTGTTCCCGGATAAGGTTCAATTTTCATGGCCGCAAACTCAGCAGCAAGAAAGGCTGCAGCTTTGTCAATCCCCGGAGTGAAAGTTCGTCTACCCTGCATCTCATCAGAGGCTAACATCGTTTCTATTCTAAGAACTTCTTCGGGCTTGATAATTTTCTCGATTGTTTGAGACAGCAGGCTGTGTGCTAAACAAATCGAAACCAGTAAAAGGGATATTCTTTTCATAAAGGGAGTGATTCATGCAGTAAATATACATAGCAGCGATTATAAGCTCATCATTTCCTTGAACTTAACCGTTTGTCTTCTGCTAACTTCTACTTTTTCTCCTCCCTTTAAATCAACCAGTAATCCTCCATTAAAATAGGGCTCTATTTTTTCTATCCAGCGCAAGTTGATAATATGTTTTCGATTGGCACGAAAAAACATTCGATCATCTAAGCGCTCTTCAAGGGCATTCAGCGATTTTAATATGAGTGGCTTATGGGTTCCAAAATATACTTTAGCATAATTACCCACACTTTCAAATAAACGAATTTCACCAAGTTTCACAAACCAGCATCTTTCACCATCTTTAACAAATACCTGATCCAGTTCGGTAAGGGGGCCACGATTATTGGCTGCCAGTGCAGGATTATCTTTTATCATATCTGCCTGCAACTTATGCAAGGCTTCACCCAGCCGCTTGGGCTCAATGGGTTTAAGTAAATAATCAAGCGCATTTACCTCAAATGCCTTGATAGCGTATTCATCATAAGCAGTTGTAAAAATTACCCGAGGAGCTTTTTCAACTTCTGCAAGTAAATCAAATCCATTCTTTCCGGGCATCTGAATATCCAGGAAAATTAAATCGGGTTGCAGTAATTCGATTTTCTCTATTCCTTCATCCACATTAGCTGCTTCCTCAATCACCTCAATTTCGGTATGATTTAATAACAATTTCTTTAACTCATTTCTTGCCAGTCGCTCATCATCAATTATAATTGCTTTTATTGCCATATTTAATGCGTTATGTGTTTATGTATGAGGCAGTATTTGCAGCGGCACTACCGGCAATGAAATTTCTGCCCTAACTAAATGATTGTTCGTGTTCTTGATATCAAAACTTGCCTTTTCCCCGTACATCAGCTTTAGGCGATGACGGGTACTCTCAATTCCAAAACCACCCGAAGTAATTGACTTTCCGGCAGATATTTTATTTTGAAATACCCCCGAATTTTCTACAACTAATTCATGACGATTTCCCCGATTATCTGAGATGATTCGAATCAATCCTCCATTTTTCTCGCAACTAATCCCATGCTTAATAGCATTTTCTACCAAAGTTTGTAGCATCATGGGCGGTACCGGCTGATCAAGTGTGTCATCATCAATTTCATATGCTACCTGCAACCTGTCTTCAAATCGGATTTGCTCTAATGCCAGATAATCTTTCACAATGTTGAGTTCTTTTTCGAGTGAAATGGTTTCTGCTTTCTCCATTTGCATACTGCTTCGTAGTATATTACTTAATTCAGTAATGGCAGTTCTCGCCCTAATCGGATTTTCATCCACCAATGCACGAATGCTGTTAAGTGCGTTAAATATAAAATGTGGATTAATATGCGACTTGATGGTTTTTAATTCAAGTTCTTTTACGAGACTCTGTAATTTCACCCGCTGTATTTCATTAATTGCCCCCACATCTATGTAGTGCCAGATAAAATAAATAGAAACCCAAACAATAATCAGCGGCGAATCGAACAATAAGCTAAATACAAAACGGGTAAGGGTAGATACTTTTGTTGCAGGATTGTATAAACCCAACCATTCAACCGCTGTACTGGTAGCCAGGTTGAAAATTAAAATAGTTGCTAAAATAGATAGCAGATATTTCCACCAATTTCTCAAACGAAATGGCGGTCGAAGTCTGTATCTAATTAAAAATTCTCTCAAAAAATGTGTACTTACCAATCCAAAAAAAATGGTCACTCCCACCCGCGGAAATAAAACATCAATAGAATTATTGTTGAAGAAAAAAGCAAAAAACATCAGGGTTAGTCCGTAAAATAACCAACCCCCTGCCTGACAAATCCAGTACAAAACATTCTTTTTCCGCATAAAGACAAATATAAATCTAACCTAACCTAAAAAATTCGGTTTAAGGATTAGTGGTTAAAATAGCTGCTATTTGGTAAATTCAGCCGTTATTTTGGAATGAACTTTATGCCGCAATTAATTGTAATAAATGCGGTAGTTTTAATCATATGTAAATATTATTTTATACGATTGAGCGCTACTCAGGTATTATGTGTATTTTTACATCTTAAATCCGGATTCATGAATATTACTCCCGGCCCATTGCTGAAACAAATCAACCACCCGGATGACCTCAAAAAAATTTCCCGCGAACAGCTTTTTCAGGTTTGTGAGGAACTCAGACAGTTTATTATAGATGTGGTTAGCGTTCATGGAGGCCATTTTGCCGCCAGTTTGGGAGTAGTAGAACTTTCTGTTGCCCTGCATTATGTGTATCAAACACCCTACGACCAACTGGTTTGGGATGTGGGTCATCAGGCGTATGGACATAAAATTTTAACTGGCAGACGCGATCAGTTTGTTACGAATAGAAAGTATAAAGGGTTGAGTGGCTTTCCGAAAAGAAGTGAAAGTGAATTCGACACCTTCGGCGTTGGCCATTCATCTACCTCAATCTCTGCCGCATTGGGTATGGCAATTGCGTCAAAATATAAAGGTGAAAATCGAAAATCGGTTGCAGTAATAGGCGATGGTTCTATGACGGCAGGCATGGCATTTGAAGCAATGAATCACGCCGGAGTAGCCGATAGTGATTTGCTTATTATTCTGAATGATAATTGCATGAGCATCGACCCCAATGTGGGTGCACTGAAAGAATATTTAACCGATATCAGTACCTCTCCTACCTACAATAAAGTGAGGGACGAAGTTTGGAATCTGATGGGGAAACTACCGGTTGGTGAACATTTCAGTAAAGCCATGGCCAGTAAACTTGAAGCCGGGTTAAAAGGGCTGGTGAGCAATAGCAGCAACCTCTTTGAAGCATTAAATCTCCGCTACTTTGGTCCGATAGATGGTCATAACATTACCAAACTGGTAGATACTTTAAGCGACTTACGAGAAATCCCGGGTCCGAAATTATTGCATATCATAACCACCAAAGGAAAGGGATATGCGCTTGCAGAAAAAGATCAAACCAAATGGCATGCACCGGGATTGTTTGATAAGGTAACCGGAGAAATTTTCCGCAAATCTGTAACCTCACCGCAACCTCCAAAATATCAGGACGTTTTTGGACATACCATTGTTGAATTGGCAGAACAAAATCCGCTAGTGATGGGAATTACGCCAGCTATGCCTAGCGGTTCTTCCCTAAAAATTATGATGGAAAAAATGCCAAACCGCGCATTTGATGTGGGTATTTGTGAGCAGCACGCTGTTACCGTTAGTGCTGGTTTGGCAACTCAGGGCATGCGGGTATTTTGCAACATCTATTCGTCCTTTATTCAAAGAGGATATGATCAGGTGGTACATGATGTTGCGATTCAAAAATTGCCGGTTGTTTTTTGTTTAGACAGGGCCGGTTTGGTTGGGGAGGATGGTCCTACCCATCATGGCTGTTACGATATAGCCTTTTTACGCTGCATTCCGCACATCATTATCAGTGCTCCAATGAATGAACAGGAATTGCGGAATCTGATGTATACCGCCCAGTTGGAAACCCAACAACTACCCTTTGTAATTCGGTATCCCCGAGGTGAAGGAGTTATGCCAGAATGGAGAACCCCGCTCGAATCGGTTTCCATTGGTAAAGGAAGGAAATTAAAGAACGGACAAGATGTAGCAATACTTACGCTTGGACATCCTGGTAATTTTGCTCAGGCGGCAATTCGCCAATTACGCTCAAAAGGTATAGACCCTGCTCATTACGACCTTCGTTTTGTGAAACCTATAGATGAAGAAATGCTGCATGAAGTATTTTCCAACTATTCAAAAATTGTTACAGTGGAAGATGGTACAGTAGTGGGAGGATTTGGCTCAGCCGTTCTCGAATTTATGAATGCGAACCGTTATCAGGCAGAAGTAACTATTTTAGGTATTCCGGACAGATTGGTAGAACATGGCTCACCAAAAGAATTACACCGCGAATGTGAATACGACGCACTCGCAATTGAAGAAGCAGTGCTTACGCTGGTGAAAGAAAAAATCGCAGTTGAAAAATTGATACAGTAAACATTTCAGCTATTCTGCTGAAGGAGTTGCTGAAAAACTTGATTCATTGTCGGTAAGTTCAGCTGTTGATGCGAGACCTTCAGATTCTATCTCAGCTTCGCGATTTTCGTTCCATTCAACAATGAAATTGTTCATCCCTTGTCCAACACTTAGCCGCATATATTTTTGCTGAGCCAGTTCCAATATAGAAAGGAAAAGAAAAATTGCGTGGATTTTGTTTTCACAAACATCAAAAACTTTTTCAAAAGAAACCATTTTCTCACGCTCTAACAAACTTAACATGTAGTCACGACTACCCTCCATCGTATAATTGTATGGCACAACGGTGTGAACGGGTTTGTTTTGACGCTCTTGCAAGCGAAGCATCACTTTTTCAAATGACTTCATCAGTTTGAACAAAGTGATATTCTGTATCTCGGTTCCTTCAGCAGCTTCTTCGCCCAGTAATGCAATTTCTCTTTGCAGGTTACCCCGCTTAATCATCAACATCCTTTCAGCCTCCATTTCAGCCATTTTGATGGCAGCTTCCTTAAACTTTTTATATTCCAGAATTTTATCAATCAATTCCTGGCGTGGGTCAATCTCATTTCCTGCTGCATCCAGTTCTTTTCTAGGCAATAACAAGCGAGCTTTAATTCGCATTAGGGTAGAAACAAACAGTATAAATTCACTGCTCAACTCAATATTCAGCTTCTCACCCTGATGAATGAAATCTAAAAAATCTTTAATGATTTTTGTAATGGGAATATTATATATGTCCAGTTCATCGCGTTCAATGAAAAACAGCAATAAATCGAACGGACCCTCGAACTGTTCTAATTTAATTTGATAACTCGGTTGATTCACTACACTACAATTTTGCCACAAAGAAAATTGAAAACCCGCAATATACACCCCGGTGAATAGTCAAGTTATCCACCAAAAATCGAAAAACAAGGGTGAAACCCTATTTTTTAAGGGAATCCCGAATTTCCATCAAAAGCTGATCGGTGCTGGATGGACCCGGTTTGGGTGCTGGCGGGGCTTCATTTTTAAGTCGATTGATTGCCTTAATAATCAAAAAAATTACAAAAGCCACCACTATAAAATCTATTAAATTGGTAATGAATGCCCCATATTTTACTTCAACTGCCGGACTCCCTGCAGAAACCAAGGCTCCTGTGGCATCTTTCACCTCGGCGCCTGCTTTCTTTAATACCAAAACCTTGTCTGAAAAATCTACGCCACCGGTTAACATGCCAACTAATGGCATTACCATCCCATCTACAAAGGAGGTAACAATTTTGGTAAAAGTAGCGCCCATTACAAAACCTACTGCAATGTCTATAAGATTACCTTTTACAGCAAATTCCTTAAATTCTTTTATAATTCCCATATGTCAATTTTCTTCAAAATAATCAAAAAATCTAAAAGATTACTTTTTCAATCCGGGATATTGCATTTTCAGTGAACGCAATAAACTATGCAAGTGCGAAGTAATCAGGTATTCTTTGTACCAGTTTTGATCGGAAGGGATTATGTGCCAGCGAATCCGATTACAATTATTGAAACAATCCTGGTACATTTTCATATAAACCTTCCATAGTTTCGCTTCCTCAAAATCGCGTTCATTGTATTTCCATTGTTTCTCTGGATTTTTAATGCGCTCCTGTAATCGCTGATGCTGTTCCTGAGGGGAAACATGCAAATAAAATTTCAGGATATGTGTATTGCAATGGTTTGTAAGCAGGTGTTCAAAATCGTTGATGGCTTTCATCCGGGATTTTGCCAACTGATCATCACACCATTTGTGCACCCGGGTAACCAGAACATCTTCATAATGCGAACGATTAAAAAGCTGAATCATTCCCCTCGGAGGCGCTTGCTGATGCACTCTCCATAAAAAATCGTGCGACAACTCCAATGAAGTAGGTACTTTAAAAGAATAAGACCGAACACCCTGTGGATTTAATTTCCCAAATACGTTTCGAATAACACCATCTTTTCCGCTGGCATCCATCCCCTGAATTACTACCAAAACAGCATGTTTGCCTTCTGCAAATAATAAATTTTGTAACTCATCCAGCTCCTCGAGCATCTGGGTAGTTTTGGCTTTGGTTTTTTCTTTATCTACTCCCTTAGGAGCTCGTGTACTAATTTTTGATAATTCTACTGATGGCATACCTGAATAGTTTAATTAAAAATATTCATTTGTTATAATAAATGAGCATTTTTGCAAAAATCTAATCATGCAGCGTACCTGGGTTCACTGGATATTATTTCTCTCACTTTGTATAATTTGGGGGAGTTCTTTTTTTTTAATGAAGGAGGGCATGCTGCAGTTAACTGCCTATCAGGTTGCGTCTATTAGAATGATTAGCGCCGGAATCGTTCTGACTCCTTTTGTAAAAAGAGCCTTGCAATCTATCCCGAAACATCAGCTGGGAAAAGTTGTGTTATCCGGTCTCCTGGGCAGTTTCTTTCCGGCTTATCTTTTTTGCATGGCGGAAACCAAGATAGACAGTGCGCTTGCTGGTATATTGAATGCACTAACACCCCTATTCACACTCCTGGTAGGCATTTTCTTTTTTGGATTACAAGCCAGGCTCATACAAATCATTGGCACATTAATTGGATTCATTGGTTTATGTATGCTGATGATTTCGGGAACGGGATTTCAATGGAACAATATCAGCTATTCATTATTAGTATTGCTGGCAACATTATTATATGGAATTAATGTAAATATGGTTGGAAGGTATATGCAAGGTGTGGGGGCACTCAATATTGCTGCGCTGGCATTTGTACTTTTAATTATTCCTGCCGGATTGATTTTGGTTTCAACCGGATTTTTTCAGCTCAATTTTTCCTCAAAAGCAGTAATTAGCTCTGTTGGGGCAGCTTCCATTCTTGGCATTGGAGGAACTGCAATAGCAAGCATTCTTTTTTATATGCTCGTAAAAAGAGCTGGTGCTGTATTTGCATCAATGGTAACCTATGGAATTCCTTTCGTAGCAGTTGCCTGGGGATTATTAAGGAATGAACATATAAACGCTCATCAACTTTTTTGCTTACTGATAATTTTAGTAGGAGTGTACCTGGTAAATAAAAAAGAAAAGCCTACAAAAGGATAAAATAAATTACAGTCGTTTATTTACACAGACATCATTTCTTTTTCCTTAGCAGCCAGATGTTTATCTACTAAAAGAATAAACCGGTCGGTTAAATCCTGTATCCCTTTTTCTGCATCTTTTGCGGCATCCTCACTTAATCCATCTTTTTGCAACTTCTTGATTTGCTCAATAGCATCTCTGCGGATATTGCGGATAGCTACTTTAGAATGTTCACCTTCCCCACTGGCTTTTTTGAATAATTCTTTTCTTCTTTCCTCTGTAAGCGGAGGTAAAAATAATCGAATCTGATTCCCATCGTTTTGGGGTGTGATACCAATATTAGCCTGCATAATCGATCTTTCTATAGGAGATAACATATTCTTCTCCCAGGGCTGGATACTGATGGTTCTTACATCCAATACCGAAATGTTGGCTACCTGTGCAATAGGAGTAGGGGAACCATAATATTCCACCATTATTCCATCCAACATGGTAACACTTGCTTTTCCGGCCCTAATTTTGGTTAGTTCCGTTTCCAAATGCGCGATTCCCTTACGCATACTATCTTCCGCTTCTTCAGCAATCAGTAATAATTCTTCCGACATAACCTAGATTTTGGATGTGCAAGGTACAAAATTGTTACAAGTTTCCCCCATAGCCCGCTGCAGTAACACAGTAACTGAAATCTCTCACTTATATTTGCATTCTAAGCACTATACAATGACAGTTCAGGAATTAGAAAAATTAGCTACCCAAATCAGAAGGGATATTGTTAGAATGGTACATGGGGTTCAAAGCGGACATCCCGGAGGTTCCTTAGGCTGTACCGATCTTCTTACAGCCTTATACTTTGAGGTAATGAAAAGGAATGCCAATTTCACCATGGATGGTGTGGGTGAGGATGTTTTTTTTCTTTCGAACGGACATATTTCTCCCTTATTTTATTCGGTTTTGGCAAGAGCCGGCTATTTTGAAGTAAAAGAACTGGCAAGTTTTAGAAAAATCAATTCCCGTTTACAAGGTCACCCTACCACACACGAACATTTACCCGGTGTAAGAATTGCAAGTGGTTCGCTTGGGCAGGGGTTGAGTGTTGCCCTGGGTGCCGCATTAGCAAAAAAATTAAATAAAGATAATACCCTTGTTTATTGCTTAACCGGAGATGGCGAATTAAATGAAGGCCAAAACTGGGAAGCCATTTTAGGAGCAGCCCACCACAAAGCCGACAACCTGATAGCAACCGTAGACTGGAATGGTCAACAAATTGATGGCTCAACCACACAGGTGATGAATCTGGGAGATCTGGCTGCTAAATTCTCATCCTTTGGATGGAAAGTGCTGCAGATGGATGGCAACAACATGACGGAAATTTTGGCTACCCTGCATGCTGCAAAATCTGTCGCATTTCAGGGCCAACCCATTGTGATATTAATGAAAACAGAAATGGGTAAAGGTGTTTCATTTATGGAGGGTAGCCATGAATGGCATGGCATTGCCCCCAGCGATGCTCAACTGGCCGCTGCACTTGAGCAATTACCCGAAACAATTGGAGATTATTGAAGTGATTGATTATTTATAGAAGTGGTGTATATAAATTTATCAAAAGTTTCTAAATTTAGAAACTTTTGATAAATTTGTGTACTTCAATTTGTGAGAGATGCGATTGTTTGAAACAAAGTTTTTGGAGGAAGCGGATGAATTTATTGCTACCCTTGATTTGAAAACAATAAAAAAATACTTTACAATATCGATTTAGCCGAGCAATCGAATGATCCCAAGTTATTTAAGAAATTGCAGAACGAAATTTGGGAGTTTAGAACCAATTTTTTGGGGAAACAAATCAGGTTACTTGCTTTTTGGGATAAATCTGATAAACTGAAAACATTCGTAATTGCAACCCATGGATTTATAAAAAAAGTTGATAAAGTTCCTTCAAATGAAATTGAACGGGCTGAAAGATTAAGAAGAAGATATTTCAATATCCCCTAAAATGTTACCCATGGCAAATTCAAAGATAAAGACCTATTCCCTTGCTGAGATGAAGGATAAATATATTGGTAAGATAGGTTCAGCAGAGCGCGATACATATGAATATGAACTTCGTATGGATTTACTTAGCAAAATGATTAAAGCGGCTAGAAAAAAAAGAAATTTAACGCAGGAAGAATTGGGCAAATTATTAGGGGTACAAAAAGCTCAGATTTCAAAACTAGAAAGTAGCGTGAACAGTGCGACAATAGATACAATTTTGAGAGTTTTCAATGCACTACATGCCGAGATTAATTTCAATGTAAAAATTGAAAGTCATTTTATCAAACTTTAATGTTTACTTGACCAATTAGCTACAGAGGATTTTTCTTCAAATGTAAATTCAGCCCTAAGAAATAATATTATCCAGTACTCTTCAAAGAAAAACTCCGCTTTCCTGCCCGATAAGCGGGAATCCAAGCTGCAAAAATTGTTATGGCCAATATGGTAGTGCCAACCAGCAGCAAATCAGTCCATCGAATGGTAACCGGATAGTAATCAATGATAAATGTGCTTCCACCCAATTTGAGCAATTTAAAATGGACTTGTGCCATACATATTATTACAGCCAAAAACATGCCGATCCCCCCCCCAATTACCCCCAGAATAAGTCCTTCCAATAAAAATATACGTCGAATCCTCACATCCCCTGCACCCATCGCCTTTAGAATGGCAATATCTTTTTGCTTTTCTAACACTAACATTGTTAAAGATCCAATTATATTGAAGGATGCTACCACTAAAATGAGTGAGAGAATTACATAAATAAACCATTTCTCTGTTTTCATCACCCGGTATAATCCCATATTTTGCTGATAGCGGGTTTCCACCTGGAATTCCTTACCTAACTGTTTTTGTAAAGTCTGCTGCACTTTACTTACATCTTCCCGAACTTTAATTTCTAAACCGGAATATTCATCTGCCTGCATGCCCAACATAAACTGAAGAAAAGGCAAATTGGTAAAAATGTACTTATTATCAAATTCCTGCTGAACTGCAAATGTGCCCGCAGGTTTTACCGAATATGAGTTGAGTCCTTCCTCCGAAGCTAATTTTGCAGCTTGTTTATTAGGTAAATATAAAATGGCAGGATATTGATATTTTTCAACTTCCACGCCCGCAGCATTTTCAATACCTGCACCCACCACAATGGATGGATTGTCTACTGTTCCCAATGTAAAGGTACCTCGTAACAAATGTTCGGGCGAGTTGATACGGGTAACCATTGTATAGGAACTGTCTACCCCTTTTACTGTTACAATTGCCTGAAAAGCTCCGTTCAATACTGCTTTTTCTTCCACTACACGACTCACACCGAAGATTCCCGGTATTGCCCGTATTGAATCGAGTTTTGTATTACTCAAAATCATTCGCTTTCCCTTTGCAGGAACTACTCGTATATCGGCATAAAAATCGTTGTACAACCCTTTTACCAGATCCTCAAATCCATTAAATACACTTAATACAATTACCAGAGAGAGTGCCCCAACTCCAATTGCCACCATGCTGATTCTGGCAATGAGGTTTATTACACTCACTTTTTGTCCGGTTCTAAAATATCTCCAGGCAAATAAAAGGTTCACGGGCAGTAGATTGAAAAAATCAGGGTATTACTCGGCTTTTGGGTGTTGTTCTCCACTGGCTTTTTCTTCGGAAATGCTTTTAAATAATTCTTCCATTTTAAAAACATAATCCAGGGTATCGTCGCGATAAAAATGTAACACCGGAATCCTACGCAACTGGTGTTTTACCCGCAGGGATAATTCCTTTTTAATTTCCCAAGCCCTCGACTCAATCGTTTTCATTACCAGATCGGGTTGGGTTACTTGAAACAGGCTCAGGTAAATACGAGCCTCCAGCAGGTCGGGCGTTACTTTAACTGAAGAGATGGATACCATTCCGCCATCCATCATCGACAGTTCCAGCCTTCTGAAAATATCGTTCAATGCCTCTTGCAAAACCCCCGCCACTTGTCGCTGCCTTTTACCTTCCGTCATGTTGAAATGATTGATTCCGTACAAAAGTACTTACTTTCGGGTGTAAATGCAGTTTCCTGATGATGAAACGATTTTCCCGAATACTCTTTTATCTGCGTTCGCAGC
>Ga0214923_10003731_pt1 | contig 18908 bp, 19 predicted proteins | sample LL1510_MetaG_FD_177993 | JGI IMG/M metagenome (GOLD analysis project Ga0214923, IMG submission 177993) | Freshwater microbial communities from Lake Lanier, Atlanta, Georgia, United States - LL-1510 | ecosystem: Environmental > Aquatic > Freshwater > Lake | place: USA: Georgia | collected...
AGATGAAGGAGAATACAGGCTAGCTGAAGATGATGCAGCAGAAGCAGCAAGACTTGCTGCAATCCGTGATGCTGCTGTTGGTGTAGAGGAATTAGATCGGTTACAAGCAGAAGCACTACAAGAACAAGATGTACCAAACTATCCTGGATGGAAAATAGTTGGACCAGATAATATGGGTGATAGTTGGTATGTAGCTCCTACAGGTGAATCTTATTGGGAATTACCTCAATATAATGATGAAGCACTAGCACAAGCAGATGCGCGGGAAGCAATACAAAATGTAAACGATCTTGTTAATGTAGTAGTAAAACCACCAACAGAAGGGCAAGTACCAATAGAAGAGCAAGTACAAGAATTAATAAAACAGTACGAACCGAATGGCGGCAATAAGCAATATGGTGGATTGAATATGTCATTAAATGAATTATTAAAAAAACTTGATGATAGATATAATAAATTATATAATAAATATACTAAAATATATAATAAAATTAAATCACTAGGGTTAAAAACAGTTATAAATCCAAATGATATAAATAATTTAAATAGTGATATATCTGAACTTAAAATATTAGAATCAAAACGTGATGAAATTATAAAAGATATTAATAAAAAATTAAATGATGATGAACGTATAAAATTTAATACTATAAAATCAAGAAATCAACAAATAAATACAATTGTAACTGATTTAAATAAATTAGCTCAAAAAAATTATATTGAACTTGAATCACCAGAAATATATTTTATCTATATTACATTAATTCGATTAAAATATGTAATAAATTTTTGTACAAAAATATTAGAAGAAATAAGTAAACCTGATAAGAAAGAAGATAATATAATTCTAACAAAAATAATAGATGAATTAGATAAATCAAATGAATTTGCATCTATTTTTTCTACGGATTCAATTATTAATTCTGTAAATTTATTACAAAAAATTATAACAACTCAAATTGAATTTTATAATAAAACAAAAGAGTCGTTAAGAAAAGAACAAGAATTATTATCTAAGAAAAAAACATTTTTTATTAATTTAAAAAATTTTGAAAAAAAAATAAATCCAACCGATTTACGTACAGAATTATTAAAAAATATTAGAACAGAAACAGAAAGTGAAACAAAAGAAATTAATTATGATTTAAAAAATATAAAATCAATTAATGATGAAATTGAACGTATTAAAGAAACAAAAGATACTAATATAAAAGATACTACTGCTAAACTTACAATACCACCAATATCAGGCGGTGCATTATCAATGGAAAATATACATTTTTATATCTATAAAAATTCAGGTATATATATGCAAAATGCTCTTGATTGTAAAACATTATTCATAGAACAAATTAATAAAATTATTGGATTAAGACTTGCTGCAGAAAAGAATATAAATATTATGACAATGGTAAAATGTAATAAATTATTAACTGAAATTCTAAATTCTTTTAATTTTTCTAAAAATAACGTATCAAAAACAATAAATGGTTATGTAATTGATATAATTCATGATAATAATAATACTAAATTAAGAATAAAAACAGAAACTGGTGAAATAGTACAAAATCTTGAATATTGTAATCCATTTATTATAAATAATTCATCTACTACAATATCTCCAGCTAGTTTAATAGAAGTAAATAATGATGGTTTTACAATAGGTAGCCCTGTAATGTGTAAGCAAAAACTATCACCAGATAAAATTTGGAATAATAAATCAAATGAAATTACTCAAGGTATTATTACAGATATAATAGAAGAAAATACAAATTCAGAATATGATTCATCTAAAATTAGTTTTATCTTAAAAGATATAAAAACATTAAAAGGTAAATCATTAGATTCAGATATACATAATACTAAATTTAAAAAAGATGAATGTAAACTCAGTTATAAATTAGCTATTGAAAAATTAGATGAAAAAAAGAATCAAGCATATATTATAAAACAAACTCAAAAATTAAAAGATGTTGCACAAAAAATTGATAACTTAGATATTAAATCAAAAGATTATGATTATAAATTAAACATATTAAATAAATTATATGATCGTATTAAAAGAGATATTGAAAATAAATTACATCATAAAGAACTAACAAAAGAAGAATTAGAAGAAGATGAAAAAGAAAAAAATAAATTGATTAAACAAATTCAAGAATCAAAATTAAATAATGAAATTAGTGAATTAAATCAAGAAAAAATTAGATTACAAAAATTATTAAAGGAAGAAGTAAATAAAGAACAAGGACATATAGGTGGCTTAGATAGAATTCAACGTGCTGGATTTATTCCTACTAATTATCTTGACTTAAAAGAAAATATAAATAAAGTAAATTTAGATTCAATATTATTAGAATCAAAATCTCTTTTACGAAAACTAATTTGACATTACATCTGATAATTTCTCATTAATATCGATAATACGATATTTAATTGAAATTGTGTTACTTACTGGTATTATTGCTTTATTATCTTTAACATCTACTATACCATTTACATTAAAATCGTTACCCCAATAAATTAATTTAGAGGGATTTGGTGTAGTAATATTAATTACAATATATGATTCGGTTGTAGTTGTTGGGGTATTTTCAAAATTACTTATATTAGTAAAATTAAAATACAAATATAATAAATATATTAATGACCCACCATAAAATAAATATATGTATGTTTTTTTATTATTATCAATACATGTTTCTATACTATTAACATAATAATATATACATACGTTAACAATTGTAAATATTATAGTAAATATATATATTTCTTTCATAAATTATAATAGATTATAATTTATGAATATAACTTAATATGTGCTTTGTGCATTTAAATTGGATTTAATTGTTTTATTACCATTAGGTAATAATGTAGGACCTAGAATTGGTACATTTCTATCGAAATTAATCCATGCAAATACTGAAAGAATACCGCATAAACCAATTAATAAATTTATTGCGATAGATACATTTTTATTTGCAATAATTGTAGATGGATCTATTTGAACAACTGATACTAAACCATAGAAACATGCACCTAAAAATGATATAGGATATGCGAATGAAAAAATATAATCACCAATTAACAAAAAACCACCCATTTATTTATATAATATATATATATATTTTTTATTTTCTATTTTCTTTTTGAATATATTTTACATCTTTATCTAATTTTTTAAAATTTTCTATATTATTTTTTTGTAATGTTCTAATTGCATTTAAATGTCTTAAAACAGGTAATATACCTTTTTCTTTTGATGCTCGACGTAGAGATTTTTTTCTTTCACTAAATGATTTTTTTAAAGAATATCCATTATCTCTTAAAAATCCTTTATCCTTTAATTCAAATAATTTTTTACCTTTTCCTTTTTTACCTAAATCTTTAATTAATGATGATTTGACTTTAGATCCTTTTACTTTAGTTCCATCTTTTCTAGTATATGATTTTCTTACATAACTTGATCTTCTTATCCTTGTTTCTGACATATAATATTATATTATAAATTAATTATCAGATATCAATTGTTATTGTCTATTTTAGTATTTGATTCATCATTGATTTTGATATAGCACAACCCATTTTACGGTAATATTAAATTTAATTAGATTATCTAAATTAAATTTATTTCAATTTTATTATAATTCTATTATATGGTTAAATATCCTGATATATCAGATAAAAATTTTCAATTAAAAATAAAAGAAATATTTCGAGAATACAAATTAAAAAATAAAAAACAATCAATGAAAGACTTTTGTTATCCTAAAAAATTTACATTTCAATTACCTCAATTATTTGTAGCAGAATATTTAAATCCTAAAACACCATACAAAGGTATTTTATTATATCATCGAATTGGTGCAGGAAAAACTTGTGCTGGTATTCAAATAGCCGAAAAATGGAAAGAACATAAAAAAATTATATTAGTTGCACCTGCATCATTGGTTGGAAATTTTTATAAAGAATTAAGATCTGAATGTACTGGTAATATATATATAACAAAAGAAGAAAGAAAAATATTATCTTCTTCACTCTTACTACCTGGTTCGACAAAATTCAATGAATTAATTGATACCATAAATCAACGAATACATAAATATTATGAAATATATTCTTACCATAAATTTGTAGATTTATATAATTCAAAGAAAATTAATTTAAAAAATAAGTTATTAATTATAGATGAAGTACATAATATTGTAAGTGAAACAGGTACATTTTATTCAACATTCAAAGATGCAATTGATTCTGCACCAGATAGTTTTAGAATTGTAATTATGTCAGCAACACCTATATTTGATAAACCTGCAGAATTAGGATTAACAATAAATTTATTAAGACCTAAAACTGAATTACCAGAACCAGATGACTTTAATAAAATGTTTTTAGAAAGAGAAATAACCGAAAATGGAATTATATATAAATTAAAAAATGAAGATAAATTAAGTAAATTAATTCAAGGATATATTTCTTTTTATGAAGGTGCACCTGCATTTGTATTCCCTAAAATTAAAATAAAATATGTGAAATGTAAAATGAATAAATTTCAATCTGATGCATATAGAAGTTATGTTGATCAGGAAAAAAAAGGGTTATTTTTACAATCTACTGATATTTTAAAACTCCCTAATAGTTTTATGTTAGGTGGAAGAATTATATCTAATGTAGCATATCCTAATAGAAAAATTAATGAAAAAGGATTTAATAGTTTTGAAGGTAATTATTTAAAATTAGAAAATTTACAAAAATATTCAATTAAATTTTATAAAATATTAAAAAAAGTAGAACGATGTAATGCACCAGTATTTTTTTATTCTGGGTTTAAGGAACATGGTGGTATTGAAGACTTTAAACGTGTATTAGAATATCATGGATATTGTAATTTTTTAGAACACGATAAAGGAAAAAAAAGATATGCAATATGGTCAGGAGAAGAAAATACTAAAGAAAAAGATCTTATCCGTGAAATAATTAATTCAAATGAAAATTCAGATGGATCAAAAATAAAAATTATTCTTGGCTCACCTGCAATTAAAGAAGGAGTTAGTTTATTAAGAATTAGACAAGTTCACATATTAGAACCATATTGGAATATGTCTAGATTAGAACAAGTAATTGGAAGAGCTGTACGATTTTGTTCACATAAAGATTTACCTAAAGATGAACGTTTAGTTAATATATACATATATTTAGCATTTGATTCTTCAAAAGAATTGTCAATTGATCAACAAATATTAAGTCTTGCATTACGTAAAAAAATGATGGTTGAGCAATTTGAAGATGTACTAAAAAAATCTTCAATTGATTATTATTTATTTAATAAAAAATAAATTTCTATAATATAAAGAAAAAATGTCTAATAGTTCAAATTTATGTGTAATAGATTTTAGTAAACAAGGAATGAATTGTAATGAAAATACAACTATCAAATACTCTGAAGATATTAAATCAATAAATGATGTAATACCTTGTAATACTACCACAACTAATTCATCAATTAATAATAATGTAGTAAATGCAAACTGGAATTGTACAGATAGAGGTTCTTGTGCAATGGGCAAAAGTTATCAAAAATGATTAAAAAGAAATTAAATAATTATTAATATAATAAAAAAATATTATATTAGTATATAAAGAAACATGTCAAATATTTCAGATGTATATTGTTTTATAGATACTAAAAATCAAACTAATAAATGTGAAGATAATAATTATAATATTGTATATGATAATAATAAAATGGGTAAGGTAAATTATAATAATTCTTTAGGTCTAAATAATAAAAATTATAAATCTATAAGTACTAATAATAATACTATTAAATATGCATATGCAAATGTAAGTAATATGAATGCAACTAATATGGATAAATAAATTTCTTTATATAATATATATAAAGAAATGTCTAAGTTTGCAGGCTATGAAAAATATTGTTTAATTGATCCTAAAAATAATAAAGCAAATTGTATGGATAAATATAATAATATTGCAACAACTTGTACTAGAGTAAAAGATAATGTAAAAACATTTTATAATACTGACTCATCAAATAATGAAATATTAAAAATAGCCCGTAATCCTAATATTGATTATAATTATTTCCGTGCGAGTCGTTAGATATTAAGCATAGACATAATATTCAAAAATATTAAGTGTAAAGACTCTTCCATGTTTCATCTGTCTCTTCTTTACTTTTTTTAGATTCTTTATTTAATTTAAATATTTTAAATGCATTTTCTAAATCTTGAATATTTATTTTTTTCTTTTCTTCAGGTTTAAATAAAACACGTTTTCCATGTTCTATTTTAGTCATAAAAAATAATGTTTCTATATCACCACCCATATTAGTAAATAAACTATAATTATCTTCAAAAAATTTTAATGGTACTTTATCTGCATTCCATTTCATATCAGTTACCATCTTTTTAAAAATTTGCCATAATTCATTTGCAGTATATTTCTCAATGGTATATACAAACGGAAAACGGCGTCTTAAACCATCATTATGTGCAAAAAAACATTTATCTAATGCATCTTTATATCCAGCTATAATGCATAATAAACTATCTTTTTTTTCAGTTAAATTTTGATTCAGTGTATCAATTACTTCTTTAGAAAATGAATCACGTCCATCTTCACTTCCTAAACTATATGCTTCATCAATAAATAAAACACCACCCTCTACTTCATCTAATAATTTTTGTGTTTTAAGTGCAGTTTGTCCCAAATATCCCGCAACCATATCACTACGTTTTACTATCTTGAATACAAAAGGTTCTTTCACATCTCCATCAGAATTACTCCTTTTTCGATTACCCCCTCTAACAATATTCATATATTCCTCTAATTCATCATCTAAACAATCTAATGTAATTGATCGTTTTTTAACAATAATTTTAGGTTTAGGTTTAATTATTCCCATATAATAATATAATTCACCAATAATTTTACCAAGTAATGTTTTACCTACACCAGGCGGGCCTTGAATTACTGTATGCATCATATCTGTATTAGTATCAAATTCATTTAAGAAAAATATAATTTGACCAACTAATGAATTTTTTACAGATTCCATACCAATAATATTTTTTAATCTTATTAATGATGGTAATAAATTATGTAATTTTTCTAAATTAAATGAATATTCATTATTAGAATTATATTTATTTGCCAATTCAATAAGATCATCTAATGTTTTTATTTCTAAATTAGAAAAATCAATCTTTGTTTTCTTTCTTTTCAAAAAGTTTTTTGATGTATTTTCATTTGTATATTCATTATCATTTTCATCCTGATCTTTTTTTCTTTTGTTCATTTAATTTAATATTAGATATTAAATACTAATTATTTAATATATTCGGTATTGTTTAAGCAATAATAAAAATTGAATGAATATATCTATATAAATATTAGACTTATTATATAGAATAATCAAAGATGTCGGAGGAACTAAGTATTTTACACGCACCAATTGATTTTAAAATCACTAAAGGCTTTACTAATTTTGGAAATACATGTTTTTATAATGCCGCATTACAAAGTATATTCAAATGTAATGATTTAATTGAAACATTGCGTAATTATAGTGGTGATAATAAATTATTAAAATTTTTAAAAATTACAATTCAAGATTATTATTTAAAACCAACAGTTGAAACAATCGGACCTACATTATTACTCAGAGCATACAAAGAAATGAATTCTAGTTATATGGGGTTTACACAAGAAGATGCGAGTGAATGCCTTACATATTTTTTAGATAATTTTGATATGGCTACTAAATCAGAAGGGATAAATATTAGTCCTATGTTTGATTCTAAATTATCGAGTAATCTTACATGTCCAAACTGTAAATATGAAAGTGAATCTGGGGTTTCTGAAAAAATAATTATGCTTCCTATTAAATCATATAATAATTTTAATCAAGCTATCCATAATTTTTTATCTGAAGAAATTCTTGATAATGATAATAAATGGACATGTGATAGATGTAAATTAAGTGTTAGTGCAATTAAAAAATTAATAATTAAAGGTACTCCTAAATATTTATTCATTGGATTAAAAAGATTTGAACATGAATGGAATAAAGAAACTAATTCAATTAAATCATCAAAAATTAATCATGATGTTTTAATGTCAAATGATATTACAATTAATACAGTTAATTACAAATTAACTGGCAGTGTTCATCACACAGGTAGTTTACGTGGTGGTCATTATATTTATTTTCATAAATTTGATGATTCATGGACTCTTTTTAATGATGATGATATAACAAGTGATATTAAAAAAGAAATTATTACAACTCAAGGATATATTTATCTATATGAGCGTGTCTAAAAATTATTACAATCATCAAATCTGAATAAGATATAGTATAATAAGTATAATGATCCAAACATAAATGCAAAGAATGAAAATACTACTTTTAATACTAAAGGATAATTTTTATTAGAATTGCATTCCCAACTTAAGTATGCAGAATATGAATTTATTATTAACATTAATAAAAATGTTACGCTAGAAATATTATTTGCTTTATTGTTATTTTCATATTCATCTTCATAATTATCTTCATCTTCATCCTCTTCTTCATATAATTGTTGTTTTTTCGCTCTAGATACCTTTATATTATTAACAGTTATATTACTAGAATTATCAGTAGGGGCATATATTTTATCTCCACTATCGCTAAATCTATAATTATCTTCTTCAGATATTATAGAATTATCGTTAATAGAATTATTATTAATAGAATTGTCATTCATGGAATTATCATTAATAGATTTGTCATTCATAGAATTATCAGATAATTTAACATTATTTTTAGTTGTAGGAATTACACTAGATTGATCATCCATTAAAAATGCAGCATGTTCTAAATTTTTTGATTTTTTATTTTTTAAACTATTTTTTACAAGTGATGATACTAAAAATGCATCCATTATATATTATAAATATAGATATTTATTTTTGATAAAAATTATAAATCTATATATTTTTAGAATAAATTTTAATAAATATCATCAAAAAGATGATATTTATTACTTTCAAAAAGAAGTAATAAATTAGTGAGGATGGGGTTCGAACCCATGAAGATTGCTCCAGCAGATGACTAAGAAAATCTAATGTTTTCTTAAGCCTGCCGCCTTAACCACTCGGCCACCTCACTGATTATATATTTTAAATAATCAGTGATGTTATTTTATCACAAAATAATATATATTTATTTCTTTATATAATAATTATTTGCATCCATAAATTGTTATATTATTATTTAATGGATCAGATACTTTTTTCCAAGTTGTTCCTGGTTGACATACACATGAATTATTAGACATAGCAGATGTAGAGCATCCATTTAACATTACTCCAGTAGAACTAGTATATTTTTCTATTTTTTTAGTTTCATTAACATTATTATCTTTTTTTATTGTTTCCATATATTGTTATATATTATATAACAATTTTTTAATTTTATCTCGATAAATATAAATTATAATTCCAATTATTAATAAAATTATTCCAATACGTATATAATTTGTAATTTGTTTATATTCTAGAACATATCTTTTATTTTGCGCAGTAGGTTCTAATTCATTAAATAAATTAATTGCATTTGCAACTGCAGTTTCCATCGATGTAAAATGATAATTACTTGTTCCATTCTGAGCACCACAATTATATAAATTATTATATATTATACTTTTAAATGGTATATATTGATTTTTATCAGGGGTTGATACAAATGCAGTATCTGAATTTATCCATTTACCATTATTTTTATAAACTTGAGGTGATATTAAAAAATAATCTGGTTCTGGTATATCAGGATAAGATAATCTTAATTGTCTCATTACTTCTTCACGAATTTCAATTAGATTTGATTCATCAGCTGTTTTATTTGTAAATGAACTTTTTCTATCTGTAAAAGTAATTGCTGTACTAATAACTGTATTTGAATTTTCTAATTCATTATTTCTTTTAAATTTCATATAATTTGATAATATAATAAATGCTAATCCCCAATCTGATGCTGGAAATCCCCATATTTTTGGTAAATCTAATTTCTTTTTCCAATGTAGAGTAATTGGAATATATTCAAAATAACTATTATTATTAGCCCAATTATTCATAAAATTAATATCACCAAATGCATTTTTTGCAGATGAATTTAATATTAATTTATTTAATTGTTTTGGTGGTAATGCCAATATATATTTATTTCCTTTAATCGAATATTTTAAAGATGTATTTTTATCTATTATATTTACATTACTAATATAATTATCTTTATTATCAATCGATATAACTTCATGATTTAATAAAAATGTAACTAATTTAGTTTCTTTTAATTCATATTCCATATAATATAATAATCCATCATCATTTGGTAATGTAGGTTGATATAAACTATATAATATTTGTGTATTTATTAATTGTAAGAACTGAAATAATGTATAACGATCTGTTTGTGCACCATCTGTTAATCTACATACTCTTTCAAGATAATCTGTAGATTCAGCACTAAATGAATTTTCAATCATAAATTGTTTCATTGAAATATCTTGACCATAAATTGAATTAAATACTAATTTAATAAATGCTATAGCAAATGATACTTTTTCGCCAAATTTTAATTTTTTATTACCGACATTAGATATATCAAAATTATAAGGCGTAAATAATTCATTAAAATTTAAATTCATATCTTTTAACATTCTTATAAAATTTAAATACACATCTGAATAGACCCTAGGTCCATGTTCTGTTAATAATCCATTTACTCTTTGAACTCTATGACAACCACCTATCGATGTTTCTTTATCAATTAATAAAACAGTTTTATTTTCTTTAGCTAAATACCATGATAATGCTAATCCAGTTGGTCCTGTTCCAACAATAACATAATCATATATTTTATCCATATATATATATTTAGAAATATAATAATAATAAAAATATTTACTATTATTATATAGAATGACAACAATATATAATAATAGAAATACAATTAATACAAATACTTCAATATCAATTTTATATAATAGTACTAGTAACATTGATACTACATTATCAACAATAACAGGGGATGATAATAGTGTTAATAATTTAACTAAATCATATGGTCCAGATAAAGATGGTTATAGTTTGCTTATATTTACAGTGAGTAGTAATAAAGTTGGAACAGTAAAATATACTTTTTCAACTAAAACAGTTAGTATACAATATATTGAACCACCAGAATGGACTAGTGGACCATTAAAATGTCCAGATAAACCAGGTGTTGAGGTTAAAACATCAATTAAAATAAATAAAATATTTGATAATTTTTCATCAAATTCATCACCATTGCAACTATATTCAAATTATAATAAGTATGTAACATCAAATATATTACCATATACATTTCCATCTGGAATATCTGGTATCATACAATTGTATATATATGTGATGTGTATACAATGTAGTATATCACCTAGTCGTATATGTAATTTAATATCAATATCAGATATTACACCCGAAAATATTACATATGATTCATCTATATCAATTATTTTTAATGTAACAGATTCAATAGATACAACTTTAACACCTAATTTATTAAAATTATTTAATTTAAATACTATAATTACAAATCCATCTACATCAAATGATAATTTATCTAATACATGTGTTGGAAATTGGTTAAATAATATTATTTCTAGTCCTACTTTTACTATAATGGATATAATGAGACCTATAATTTATAAAGGTGACAATAACTGTGTATTTCCTACCCCTTTTGTCATTCAACATTTTACTTCAAATTCTAAAAATAATTTAATTGAAACAATAACAAATACAGTTACACCTGTTACTAATGCATCTGCATCAAATACAACATTTTTAGCTAAATTACCTGGAGCACCTGCAGCAGCACCAGTAGCTGCACCAATAGCTGCACCAATAGCTGCACCAATAGCTGCAAATAAATGTAATTATATGGATAATTGTTCATCACCTGGTGTATGGATAACATATACATTAAATTCTAGAGATTTAAATCTTAACGATAGTCAGTTCTATGGATTATATTCTACTGAATGGATTAATTTTCCAGGATATACTACTGGATCTATAGTTCCTGCTAGTAATATTACACCACAAATAACTGCTCCGTGTAATATTCCATCTGGATTTATTGGTGCAATGTATGGTGGATTAATTCCATTAACTTTAGGATTTAATATTTCACCAAGTAGAATCTGTGGATTAAATATTACAACTACCCCTGCTGATCTAACAACCGCAACTATATTATCTTCAATTACATATAAATTTAAATTAACTGATACAAATTTACAATCACCACCATTAGTAAATGATTATTTACCTGCTGGAATATTAAATCAATGGATAGTAGATTGGTTATCTGCATTTAGTTTTGCTACAAATAATTCTCCACCACCTGTAGAAATTCCAGAAAAATATTTAACACGTGAGTTTAAACCATTATATTCCCATTTTACATCTTCTATACTATATAAACAAAATTATAATATTAATAATATTGAAAAATATTCAGGGGTAAGTACAACTGTAGATCCTGGATATTCAATGGTTGATCAACCATCACAAACACAATCACATTCACCAAGTAGTATATTTGATTATTTATTTTATTTTGCATATCCTATATCTTTTGCAGGTGCTATTTTTTATGGTCTTGTATCAGTTGTGCAAATAGATCCATCTACAATAATAGTTAATAGAAATGTAGCTATTATATTAAATATATATATTGGAATATGTGCTATTATATCTATTTTTATATGGTATAATCTAAATATTTCTATATTTAATAATATTAATTATAATTTAAAATCATCAAAAATATCTCTATATAAATGATTCATTCAAATAATTATAATTTATATTATTATGGGAATATTAGATACATTATTTAATACAAAGTATTTAGTATTTTTAGATATTGAATTTCAGACAATTCAATTAAAAGGTCAAGAACCATATATACTAGAACTTGGAATAATTATATTTGAAAAAAATAAAGAATTGCCTATTTTAATTGATCATGTAAATTTTCCATTATTAGACACTGAAAATTTACGACTATTAGATTCTAAATATTGTACTGTTACTGAAAAAACAGAAATAGAAATAAAAAAATTAGAACTTGATTTATATATTAATGTAATTGATTTAGAATCAATTAAAAATAAACAAGAATTAATTGAATTTATACCAGATAAGTATACAAAACAATTATTGCGTGAAGTAATAAAAACAAATAATATAACATTAATTAGAAATCCACAAAAAACACAAAAAATAGTAGATCAAATGCACTTTAATTTTAGTAAAAATAGAATGAAAGGTAAATATAGATTAATATATGATAAAATAATGAATTTATACAAAAATGATGATTTAGTAAAAAAACGTAGAATAAATCCTCAAAATTATTTGAATACATTAAAACCTTATTTTAATGATATGACACTTGTTCATAAAGAAGGTATGGATATTATAGCATTAAATAAAGATCTTAAGAAATATAATGTTAAAATAGAAAATAGAATATTTCATAAAGATATTGCTGTTTACAATGATGTATTTAGAAAAAAATATAATACTGCAAAATTATATGAATCTTATGAAGCATTACTCTATGAATATGATGGAGAAAATGAACTTGATGATTTCTGGGAATTATTAAATAACTTGCTAAAAGAAAAAATGCCTATTGCTAAACCTCATAATCCATTATCAGATGTATTTTATACAATATTTATATTTCTAATTATGGAAAAATATTATAAATAATTGATTTTATATTAATTAATGATAATTAATATAAAAGAAATTCCAGCTATTTATATTTGCCCTGATCATAATGAAAAATATAATAAAAGAAAACTACATATTGATCAGTTATTAACTAAATTAAAATTTAAAAATATTATTCATTTTAAATCATCTACTGAAGAGTATCCATGTTGTTTAAATAATGCTACAATTGAAATATTTTCAAAATATAAACCTCCTTTTCTACTTTTAGAAGATGATATAGAAGTAACTCGAGATATACCAGATAATTTTGAAATTCCCGATAATACAGATGCATTTTATTTAGGATTATCATCGGGTGGTGGAGATAAAATTAATAATTATGACGATGGTAATTGTTTATATGAATATATAGATGACAATTTATTTAAAATAAAAAATATGTTAGCGAGTCATGCAATTTTATATATTAATTCTAATTATATTAATTATTTGCGTAATGAATTAATAACTATACCAACATATTATAATGATGTTGTGATGAGTCAAATACAAGATAAATTTAACATATATTGTAATCAGGAATCATATTTTTATCAAGGATTTGAATATCCTGAAAAATTAAATAGTAATGAAAGTGCTACAAAAATTATATTAAATAATAAGCCTGTAATATTTGTAACTGCATTTATAAATATTAATAATTCTAGTTTAGAAGATGTAACAAAAAATTATTTTTATTATTTTGAAAAATTAGCAGAAACTGGTATTCAAATTGCATTATTTTTAGATAAATTATATATAGAATATGGTGAAACAATTACTAAAAAATATAATAATGTAACAATTATTAGATATTTAACAAAAGAGGAATTACATATTAATAAATTAAACATATCAAATGTGTTACCTAAAATAAGAAATACAAAAAAAGATACGGAAGATTATTTAAAATTGATGAATAATAAAATATATTTTGTAGAAGAAGTATCTAATTTATATAATAATCATACGTGGTTTTCTTGGATAGATTTTAGAATATACCATATACTCCCAGAAAATAATAAACTAAATAAAATATCTACTACATATAATTTTTCATATAATACATATTTTCCAGGAGCATTAACAAATAAAAAATATTTAGTTGACACAATTAATTGGAGATTTTTAGGAGGATTTTTTATAATTAATAAAACTAAAATAAAAGATTTAGTAAATGAAAATAAAAAAATATTAGAAGAATTATTTATATTAACATGGGAAGTAAATATATGGGGAATAATCGAATATAATAATTTATTTAATTTTGGTTGGTATTTAGGAGATCATAATATAAATATATTAATTTAATAAAAAATATATATATATAATATATATAAAAATGAGTTACGGGCAAAAAAATGCAACATTAAATTTTAATACACCAGTAGGATCAACTCCTCCTAAAGTAGCTTGTTCAGGTCAAATGTGTATGAATAATCCTATAAAGGCATTTAAAATATCTTTTACATATGAAGTTGGAGATAATCCAGATGAAATTTGGAAAGATGAAATTCTTAATAATGTAAATAAAAATATAAATTTAACTACTACACCAATATTACCATTAACTGAATACAGTAATTGGGGAAGTGTTCAGATATTAACACCATTTACTTTAAATGGTAATGGATATGCGCCGTTAAATACATTAGATGATTCAAAATGGTTATTTATAGTTAAATTATTTGCATTAAATTTTGGATTTAGTCCTAATCGTATTGTCAATGTAACAATGGATCCTATATTTAGTAATAATAAAGTTACATCAATTGATGTAACATTTACAATTGCAAATTTTATTGAAAATCCTAATAACAAAATTAATATTCCAGGCCCAGATGGATCATTACCAAATGATACTCAATCTGCAATATGTCTTGGTTTATGGATTTTAGATTCATTAGAATCTGGTGTTGATTTAGAATTTTTATCTAATAGTGCTATACCTGATAGTATAAAAAATTTACAAAGATGTAAAAGAAACCCTGGAGTAAATCCAAAAGTATTAAGACAATCTGTAAAAAAACAATTATCACCTTCATCATCAGACTATAACATATCTCATTTTACAAATATCCAAGGAAATATATTAAATGATAATAATGTAGTTGAACATTTAAGAGTTAATACTGCAGATAGTGGATCAGTAAATGTAAAACCAAATACTATTTTAGATTATGTATTTATGTTTGCATATTTAATATCATTTATAGGTGCAATATTCTTTTCTATGGCTTCCCTTGTACAAATAGATCCATCTACAATTATAGCAAATAAAAATGTTTCATTTGCAATCAATTTATTCATAGGTGTATGTGGTCTTGTATCAATGATAATTTGGGTTAATTTCGATATTGATTTTGATATATTATATTTATTTGGATTAAATCAAGAAGTTGTTAAACAATCAATTTAAAAAATCTTTAGAATAAAATATATTTATATATAATATATATAAATATGTCTAGTCCTGCAACCCCCCCTGTTAAAATCCAAGAATATATTTTTATGTGGTCATATGTAATTTCTTTTGTTGGTGCAGTATTCTTTTCAATCTCATCATTAGTAAATATAGATCCTGCATCTATTATAGTAAATAAAAATTTAGTAGTTGTATTAAATATAATAATTGGTATATCTGGTATTGTATCATTATTTGTATTTTTTAATCAAAGTGTACCATCTTTAGATGCCGCAATATTAAATCAAAATGTTGTAAAATCTAATATTAATGATTAAATAATATAGATTCAATATTATTTGCTAAATCATATCTACCCTTTCTTTTACATTCATCTATAAAAAAATTTTTTATAGAATTATGGTCTTCAATTGGTTTATGGTAATTTGTAAAAATAGAATAATAATCTCCATAATATATATTAAAAATATCTGGTCTTCTATCAAAACAATATACCATTACTGTTTCATCTGTATGTCCAACACCATTAACTAACATTTCATAAAATATACTAAACATTAAATTATAATATATTTCAATATATTCTGCTGATACAGTATAGGCCGTTGATGCGATACCGCATTTACCACCATATTCCATATATTGTTTCATTGGCATAATTTCAGAATTAGACCGATAATGTATATAACATACAGAAATTTTAGGATTTGGATTATCTAACATTTTAGGGGCATATTCTGATAATTTTCGAACAATATGGTTACATCCTAAATCAATCCAAGCATAATAATCTGCTTTTATTATTTGTTTTGCAAGAAATAATCCTAAGGGTTTAAACATTCCCATTAAAAAATATGAAACAGTATTTCTATTAGTTGGATCTTTATATCCATTTGATTTTTTTCTATTTTCATTAATTATATTCCAATTATGTTTATAATAATCATATTCCGTAAAATTTTTTATAATATATTCCGTTTTAATATTAGACTCAACTTCCTCATCTCTAATTTTTTTTAAAAATTCATATGTTGATTCATCACAAAATATAATCATTGGATATTTTAATTTTAATGTTTCTCTTCCATTTTCAATATAAAATTGCTGTGGTCTTGTTTGTACAGATGCATCTTTTAAATCTTTAAGATTAAAAAACATTGTTACTATTACAGATTTCGTCATTTTTAATATAAATTTTTAGATGTTTATATTAAAAAATTATAAATTTCTGATTTTATTAATTTCATCTCGTAATAATTCTAATTCATTATCAGAATTACCTCCAGAAAAATATTTATATCTTTCTATATCCATTCTTAATTCTTCAAGAGCAGGATTTATAGCGTCATTATTACCACCATACATGTTATCATAACTATCATATCTATTATAATCATAACCACCATCTCTATTATAATCATAATCTCTGTCATAACCACCGTGTGGTGCATATTCTGGAGCCATTCTACTATCATATCCAATATTATTTATTTTTTTATATTTTTGATATAATACTGGAGCAGACCCTTTAAATTTTGTTTTTAATAATTCAGGAGTATATTTAGAAGATGCTAATTCCATTAATTTGTTAGCACCGCCTATACTCGCCTGTTTTCCTTTTTTACATGCAGCGATATTTCCAGATATACACATATCATTTCTAATATATTTTCCTCCAAGTGCTTTGAAATATTTTTCTATATTTTTTTCTTTTAATTTATCTCCCCCTGTTAATACTTTTTCTAATTTTGATAATATATTATTCCTTTTTTGAATAATTTGCTTATCCATATCTCCAGGTATTACTTTCATGCCACCATTTTTTAATTTTAAATAACCAATATATGTATCTTTACTATAAGATGTTCCACCTGTCATATTTTCTGTTGTGTCCATATATATATATTTTAAAAAATATATATATATATTTTTTTAATTAATTCTAATTTCTTTAATTTCTAATCTTAATTTATTTAATTCATCTTCAATAGATAATCTACCAATTTCACGTCTAAAATTATTTAATTCAATATCTTGACCACCATACATATTATTTTCATCTCTGTAATATCCTCCACGTCTCCTACCAACAATACCTTGTTCTGGATGCGATAATTCATAATTAGTTGGTACTCGTTCATCTAATGTTTGTTTTGTTATTACATTATAATGTTCTTTTGCAGCAGGACAATTTGGACCTACCATTTCATCGTTCATACTAATACCAACCCATCCTAAACTATTGGCAGTTGATTTATCTAATACATCACATGTATCTGAATTACTTCTACTTCTTGCTGTTCTTATTTGTTCTAATTCTCTATTAATTTCGTCTCTATTCCCACCACTTTTCACATCAGTAATTTCTTCTCTATTTCTACCACCTTTACTACCGTTAATACCAGTAATTTTTTGTTCTAATTTTTCATATAATGAAGGTGAAGATCCTTTAAATTTATTTAAAATATTATCCATAGGTAATTCTTTCTTTGCACATAATTTTAATAATTTATCTGCACCTCCTAAACTAATTTTTTTACCTAATTTGCATGCATGTGAATCACCTGCACCACATATATCATTTCTAACATATTTTCCACCAAGTGCTTTAAAATATTTTTCTACATTTTTTTCTTTTAAT
>Ga0214923_10003732_pt1 | contig 18905 bp, 22 predicted proteins | sample LL1510_MetaG_FD_177993 | JGI IMG/M metagenome (GOLD analysis project Ga0214923, IMG submission 177993) | Freshwater microbial communities from Lake Lanier, Atlanta, Georgia, United States - LL-1510 | ecosystem: Environmental > Aquatic > Freshwater > Lake | place: USA: Georgia | collected...
TGGTATTTGTTGCCGTAGGAGCCTCACCATTTTGTATCGTAATCGCATCATTCACGTTCAGTGTCGTGCTGTCGGACGCTGGTGCTAATGCCTGAATTGCCTCAATCTTCGTCTGTAATCCCGACCATGTAGTAGTAGAAACCGTCGTTCCATTATTAAAAGCAAACCCTTGTCCGTTCATGGCAATGCCTTTAGGAACGCTTAACTTATCGTATTCTATACTTAATTCACTTGCCCCTACAACAAGCGTATTGTCTCCTGCGTTACTGCTAAACGTTTCAGCACCCTGTGCGTCAGGGAACTCTAAATAATCTACCGTTGGTGTGCTTGAACCTCCTCCAATGATGGCAGTCGTCGTTTCACTAAAATAAGTGGGATTGAAAATTTGAGATTGACTTAAGGGAGGTGGATATACTGACATACCATAGATTAAGAAGAAAATTAATTTGATATGACGTATTTATTGAAGTCGCATAATTTGAATGTTATTCGCAGGAAACGCCATACCTACTAACTGTGTTTGTGCTACGTCCGCTATCGTATTAAGCGAATACGTTCCTCCCACACTTAAATCTGCTTCATACGTGATACGAATGGGGACACTATACGTAAATACGTAAGAAATATTCACCGTCCATGTGCTTAACCCTCCTTGAGACGTACGAGGCACTAATGAACTTCGCCATAAAAGAACATTCCCTGTCGTCTCAATCCCAACAAGTATGTCATTAAAATACGCCTCATTATCAGTACCGCTATATGAAAACGTCAATTGACCTATAATCCAGTATATTCCTCCTACAACTAATGTAGTCAATCCAATGTTATACACGAAATCACCTGTCCCTATGGGTGATGAATTGTTTGCGGGTCTCACTGGTACAGCAACGGAATAGACAATGTCACCTACGTTCGTTCCTAAAGTAGTCACTTCCGCTTCTAATTGATTGTATTCAGAAACAAGAGGTGAGATAGACTGCGTCGTGGTATCAATCAAAGGGAACTTTTCAGGTTCAAAAATAGGAAGATTTTCAAATGTGGGTGGATAAATTGCCATACTATACGGAAAGATATTAGTTTAATAAATCTATCGTTAATACATATGGCACAATATTCCGCCCCTACTCGCATCGTTCCCATTTTTAGTCCTCTTGATTATCCTTTGACTCAAGTATTAACAGGTGTTACCGACCTTACAACGCTTCAAGAAGACATTACTGCTCTTCAAGACCAAGTAGATACACTCGCTGTCAATGTTGTTAAGCAAGGATATGTGACTACAACGAACTATACGGATATAGTAGAACCCATTGGAACAAATACTCCACTTTTGCTTGGAAATGTGATGCCTGTCAATCTTACAGAAAATTGGATTGTTACCGTGAATGTTGATATTACAGCAGTGGGTGGAAGTGACTCTAACATCGGTAAGTTTTATATTTGGTGGAACAACTCTGCCACCACTTATAATTCAGCGTGGAACAATCTATCGGTATGCGATTTCAAAGACACCATCGCATCTAGTTTTAACTTTACGTTTTTTAAAACCACCACAACGTCTTCTTCGTCTTCTCCATGCTACGTTTGGTATGCCTTTTTTGACGTTCAAGGCGGTGTTACCCCTGTCATTGGAGAATTCACCACTTTATACTATCCAGTCGGTCAAACCCAATATACAAACTCTTGTCTTGTCGGTTTTCCTGATTACACACTTACTTAAACGTTCGTGGATAACACCACGACTTGAACCATAGGAACGGTTGAATTCTGTCCTTGAATGTAAAAGGGTGAAAACCCTGAATAAATAGGATTGATTGTCAAATAGTACGTGTGGGTAGAATTTGCCGTATTCTTTACCACAACGCTGTTGTTGGCATACCAGTATTGCCATGACCCTGATTGAGAGTTTAATCTTGGTTGGTAGAAATGATTCGCAACAACACTTGTATTTCCATCTACAATGGATATACACGACGAGGTCAATGTACCAGTCGTTACACCCCCAGCATTCATTACCAAACTGTAATTCACCATCACTACATTCCCTGCTTGTATGGAAAACGAGTAAATCGTGGTGGTTGTTCCTGAAGCATTCCCTGTAATTTGAACTCCTTCCCCAAAATTCACATAAGTGCCTACTGACCCAAATATTGCTGATATGGGTGCTAATTCGTCGGAAATCGCATCTAATTCTGCTTGAATCGCAACGGTAGAACCTGCTTCGTCTATCGCTTGTTCGTACGACCTTGTAAATGCTCTTGGAAAAAATATAGGATTCGTGGTTTCAGGCGGTAAATAAGATACTCCCACTTCGGTTGCTGTCATACATTTAGCACAGATTAAAATTAAGTTGAAATAACAAATTAAAATATATGCCTTTATATTATATGAAGAATTTTTATGAGGAGATGCCGAGTGAAATGATTGACAAACTTCCCAATCCCAATGAAGATAAACATCATATCCGCCTTCCATTTCGTATGGCAGTGTCTGCTCCGTCAGGAAGCGGAAAGACCAACTTTGTGCTTAACCTCATTCAAGCATTCTCTTCAGGTGAAGGCACGTTTAACGACATTACCATCATCACGCAAAATAAAGACGAACCCCTCTACAATTACCTTCGTAAAAAAGCACCTGAAATTCAAATCAAAGAAGGTCTTCACAGCATTCCCCAGTTAGACAAGATGAATAAAAAACTCAATCACTTGGTGGTCTTTGATGACTGCGTCCTTGAAAAAGACCAAACGCCTATCATTAAGTACTACATACGCTGTCGTAAATTAGGGTGTTCCGTTGTCTATTTATCCCAATCTTACTTTGACATTCCGTCCCTCATTCGCAAAAACTGCTCGTACATGGTAATGCTAAAACTCGGCGGACTTCGTGAAGTCAAAGACATTCTACGCCAGTTCTCTCTCGGTATTTCCAAAACTCAATTAATCGGCATGTATAACTACGCCACGGAAGAAAAACTCTCTTGCTTTCTCATTGACGTTGAAGAAAAAGACGACGAAAAAAAATTTAGAAAAGGTTTAGAAGAATTTTTAGACCCTATTCAGTTTGGTTCGCCCGATGATGATTAAATTTCGTTAAAACGATTTCAATTTTTTTATAAATACGTTTCATGTACTCCCATCTTAAAAAAGGTGATTGGCAAAAAGAACCCAAACTGGTTCAATTCATTGAACGTAAAGAACGTGAAGCAATTGAAGACGCACACTGGGTTTTCACTTCCTATACTTATAAACCTGTCCCCTACACCCATAACAAGTTTGATAAGTTGGTTTGGTCTTGATGCCACACACCGAACACGTGCTTGTCTTTTCCATTTTTGATTTTGCCACATTACAGGGAAGGCATCGTCCGCCATACTTCAGTTGTTCCTCTGTGATAGCAATAGAACAACCTAAACATTTCAACTTTTCCAATCGCTTCTTTTCATCTGTGTAGCGTTTCTTTGCTTCCTTTATCACCTTCGTATCTACAATGTTCCATCGCTGGACGCAATCGCTTCCAATGATAAGGTCACCCAAATCGCATTGTATCCTAAACGTGTAGAAAATCGGTGATTTGCTACACGCACATCGGTACGTCACATCTGCCGTTCCGTCCATATTGTTGATTTGATTGTCGTAGCATAACAAATCAACTTTTAAAATGTCTTTGAAAAAGACCTTTGCCATGTCGTGATTTTCAAATCGGTCTCTATGATTGTAAAGCATTAAAAACAACATGAAATAGAGTGGGTTTTTATGGGAAGACTTGTCGTAATCCAACTTGTGTAGAATGCCATCAAACTCCTTTCGTATCGCATCTTGCTCCGCCATCAATAGCACATCGTTGTACGTTCGTGGGGGAATCAAATGCCACAACTCATCAATCACATCAAAGTTCTTTTGCGTCCAAGCAATTGGATTCACCCTGTCGTTCATTGTTACGCTTCCATCTATTTTGATTTTGAATCAATTTTTTTGATAAAATTGATTTGGATTTATTATAAATAGAATTGTAAAATGGAGGATTACTTTACGGAAGGTCGTGTTGTTGTGTATCAACACACCAACAATGTCTGTGGTGATGCTGATGTATTAAGAGTTTTGTTTCTTTGCGACAAAGCATCAAAACGACTAAAAAATGATAAAGAAGTTAAAAATACGATTCGTCGGCACGTTCTTGTGTGTTCTCATTGCGAACAGCAACTTGTTTCACTTGTTCCTATTATTATCAATGTTCCAAAATATATTGATAAAAAAAATAACGTAATGAGATGATATTTACCAGTACAGTTATGTTTTTATTTAAAAAAAGTGAATTTACAGAGTAAAGGTATAAAAGGTATGCGAATAATGAAAAGTCTCTATATTTTTATTTTTTTTTCATCAAATTAATTTTTGAAAAGAATCCATGCGTAGGAAATACTATCCTATATACACTATTTTTATACCTTTACTCTGTAAAAAATATAGTAAATATACCTGTACTGGAAATATGGTTTGGCATTATATATTATTCACCGTATCCATTTTATCGGAGAGTCCATGGAAGCACATTTTATTTACAAATGGGTGAGTAGTAGTTTTCATCTGTCGGTATTCAACACCCATGGAAGCAAGTTCTGCTTTCACCTTCTTCTTGTCAGGGAACTCTTTAAACACATCAGTCCCAAGAAGAACACACCTACCATCTTGAAGATTGACATCGTATCGTAACATCAATTCATCAATCAATTTCAAATCATCGGAGGTTTCTCGGTCGTGGATAATCGCCACTTTGGTTTCACGAAATGATTCAACCATAAGAGTAATACAAGCATTGATGGCATCAGGGGTCTTTACCCATTCTTTGATGTGAGGGTCACCAATCACGTACTTGTGTCGGACATTTTCAGGCATCGCATCAATCTCTGCTTGAGTTCCCAAATATTCAAACGCAGTGCTAATATCTACACAGTGGTCGTAAATGTCAGGAGAATCACTGACTACACTATTGTTTCCAAAAATACACCATGTCGTATCCATGAAGAAATGCTGGTCTTTGATGCCGTAATTCCACTTGGCAATCTGTTCGTCTTCACCACCAGCAAATCGTTTAAACAAACTGGCATTTATTTTCATATTCATTTCAGCAGTGGGTACTTCTTGTGAAATGGCAAGACGAGTGAATTCATGGTCTATCAACCAGTACAATTTACGAGCAATCTCATTTACATCAGCACCTTTTTTGGTATGGTACATACACGCTTGAACGTTCCAACTCTTGACATATTTACCGAAAGCAGATGCGAGAAGGGCATACAATGAACCCTTTCCGCAATTGCGAGAACCCACATAGGAAATCCAGTTTTTATCTTCCGTGAAACCTCCCAACGCACGAGAAAAGGCGTGAAGGGCAGTATTCACGTCATCTCCAAACATCTTATCAAACATACGCCGTTTGATTTCTGTCGTAGAACAGGGTACGTAATCGTGTTGAACGATGATGGGCGTTTCAATGTTTTCACATTCCGACCATTCTGTCAAAACACCAGTTCGCATATCCAGCACACCATTGCGAAAACACAACTTACCTTTGGTAGTAGAATGGAAAAGGGGTTTCATATCTTTTTCAGGAATCATGAACTTGACAGCGTCCCAAATGTGCCTTGTGCCATTGACATTGGAAGAGTAGGGTTTGCCGTCAGGTTTGCGAATGTTTGCTTTCATGATGAAGGCACACATCTTCCTTTCAATTTCATAAAGGTCAGTAATCCATTCATTTTCTTCCTTGTAGAAGATAAGTCCGTTGTACTGGAAAAGGCGACCTTCCACTTGTTCCAAAATGTATTCACTGGCAACGGCATCATCTTCCGCATGAAAGCATTCTTCGTATTCAAAATCGTCAGGGACGACAATACTTCGGTCGTGATGCTTGAACGCCCAATTAAGATTCATATCAAACTCTTTAGAACACATGTCGCTCAATACATCTAGCAATCCTTCACTTGCCGTCCCTTCAAACATGAATCCGTCAAACATCAGGGTCATGACTGGAAAGGGGAAGTTGGCAACACAATGTTCTAAAATCTTGTTTTCCCAGTACTGACATACGTAGGCAATGAAACGACCTTCCTGATTGTGTTTCTTCTTCTGTGCCATTTCCCAAAGGTCAGGGAAATGAGGAATCATTGCCTTTTGAATCAGTTTAATTTCAGTATCGTAGGATTCAAACCACGCACTGCCTTTGATTTTTGTATTTTTATTGAGGGACTTGATTGCTTGAACTTTTGTCACTTCTTTCCGTTCAATGAGGTCATCACGGTTCTCACAATAGTCTTCCAAGTAGCGATGGGGAACGTTGTATCGTTCGCAAAGGTTAAGAAGGATAAGGGGGTGGGCGTTACACATATCTACATCTACTACGTTCATGTTGCGAAGCAATGCTCCACGAAAGGCGGAAGGCATGGATTGAAGACCGCCGTTGGAATACCACCTCAACAATGATTTTGTATCTAGGGTAGATTTCTTATAGGAAACCTTTTTGAGTCCTCCACCTCGTGTAAAGGACAAAAGCAACTTTTTGTAGTAAGTTTGGTTAAAGTCGTGTTCGGCATTTTCATCTTGGTGTAGGGTCAAATAACCTTCCTCTTCTTTGAGGCGTGAGAGCAAATAGTGAGCGGTTCGCTTATCAACCTTCTCTACGAATTCAGTTGGAAGGGGCATTGGTTATACTTTAGGCATAGAAATTGTTAAATCAATTTTATCGCTAAATCAAAAATTAAGATAATTTAGTTTAAAATTAAATAGATTTTATCTTTTTATAACATATGATATTCACCCAAGAGGATTTCCACACTCACGCCCAGCGTCTTACGGTCATCATCAATGATGAAATGGGATTACCGCCGTTGTCGGATTTTAGACAATTGTCTAATATCAAAAAGAAGAAGTTCAATACGTTGTTGAATCAGTACATTCAGCGTTGTGATTCCGTAGAAACCATGGTAAAGAGGTTCAATCAGATTTGCCATGAGAAGGTGTTTGATGAAATGAAGTGTGAAGAGCATTTCATTAAGGAGTTACATAGTGACCCCATCATGATGATGACGCCCGAGCAGGAAGAGTGGGACAAGGAAGGTCGTCCGCTTGAACCGCTTAAGGACGATGGAATGCGATTGCGTGAAATAGATGGTAAAGTGGAAATTTACAAAGTTGAATGTTAGATTTTATTTTCTAGGTGTAAATTATGGCAGGTGTTCCTTTACGTACGAAAGCAGATGCGAAGGCAGTTAGACAACAATACATGAATTCACTGGCACTGGAATCAAGCAACATTCAAAAGAACTTGAATGCGAATTTGATTTACCGAGCAACGGGTACGGCAAGTATTCCTAAAGCAACAGAAACGGCAACGGAGCGAGGACACAGCACGGAGAGCAAGAAGCAGTTGATACGTGATGCTGTGGTATCCGCAGGAATCATGAATTCGTTTGTGGCGGATAACTTTATAGGTAAATTAGGAGAAAAGGAGTACGACTTCTTTTTACAGCATCAGCGACCTCTTTTAGATGGTTTTAAACCGAAAGGAGTTCCAGCAAGTGTATTCACGGCATACTTTAACAAGTACATGAAAAAGTTCATGGATACGCAGGGTGTGGAGTATGGTCTTCAGCAGGACGGAGGTGTGGATTCGGCATTCAATTCGGCATCAGCGGAAGCAACGTTACGAGGAGATAGGGACGCACTGAAAGAGATGAAAGCACGAATCAGTCAAACATTTACTCCAGCAGAGGCACGGCGTTATGGAGCAAAAATAGATGAACTTTTAGCATTGATTCCTGAACCTGAAGAGTTGGCACGATTACAAGATTTAGAAATAGAAGAACGTAGAATTGCGGAAGAAGCATTAAAATCAATGCTTCAACGATTGCCTGATTTGAGAAGTCAAGCGTTGGAATTACAGCGTCTTGGTTTAGGCACTCCTCAAGAACGTAGTGCTTTATTGGACGAACATGATAGACAAGTTAAAGCACAACAAATTCGGCAAAATGTTCTTCAAACTTTACGAATCATAGAAGACAGCAATGCTTCTCTTCGTCCAGACCAAAAACGATTTAATGAATTACGATACAAACTCAGGCGGAGAACCATTCGGGCGAGTGAATCTCAAAAAAAAGAATTAGAATCACTCGCAGAAGAAGCATCTAAAAAAACTCAAGAAGCAAAACAATTGACACCCGCCCAACTAAATGATTTAGATGAAGATGAATTAGAAGAGGTTGCCGACCAGTTAGGTGTAAAACCTAAAAAAGGTCAAACTTTAAAACGTGCTATTTTACAAGCACAATCTCAATTGGAAAGGGGAGAACTTGAAAATTTGGGAATAGACCCAGCGATACTTCAAAGTGGTGACCCTGATGCGATTGATGATGCGGTAGCACGTGCGGAAGAGGAGCAACGATTCATAGCAGATGAACGCCGTTCTTCGCAACAGATAGATGATTTATTTAGCGGACGAAGTACGCCTTACTTTGCTCCAGCATTAGCACAAGCGGAAGAGCAAACCGAGTTGGGAACACCATCGCCAGTGGGTACGGCACAATCCAGTAATTTAAGCAGTCTATTGGCAAATCCCCCTGAAGAATTTGAAGAAGTCCCTGCTCCTCCAGCGAGAACGGCACGAGGCAAACAACCCCAAGCACCTACAGAAATGAGGTCAGCAATCACATTTTATTTACCTCAAATAGCAGACAAATTGAGACTTGTTAAACCATCTTCTTTCAATGTGGATATGAACGAACAATGGCAAAGGTTATGGGAAAAACTCTCACGACAATTAGAAATGAAAGGTGTAAGAGATACTGATGAAGATAGAGATGATTTAAGAGGAGATGCGAGTATATTTCCTTATGATTTAGCAAGAAACCAATGGGTTTCGTATAATCAAATAACAGGTACAGAAGGCGGAGTAGGATTGAATACGGCACAACGTACAAAAATATACAAGAACTTGTACGAATTGACAGAAGGCGAAGATGAAGGAGCAACCACCGCAGAAGCAAGTGCGTCCCAAGCAAGTCTTTCAGCAGAAACTGCTCCTCTGTTTCGCAAACAACCCGCCCCTGCGGAAGATACAGGCGATTTAGCACAAAAACTCACTGGAAGCGGTGTTCGTGGTCGTGGATTAGTACGAAAAACGCCAGTGGAAAAGTCAAGTGGATACCAAAAACCCGTTCAATACACGCAGTTTGGTCGTTACTTGATTCATCATCAGAAACTAAAAGATGGTGTCCTACAGATGCGAACACCGAAAGGAGGGGCAATCAAACCGCTTCCTACGGAATACTTGACTCCACGAGTGAAGGAAATGATGATGACGATGGTGGCGAATGGCAGTCCATCACTGGAGCAATTCAGTCGTTTGACGTCTGATGAAAAGGCAAAACTTCACCACATTGTTAAGCATTCACAATATGAAAAGGTAACGATTCCAAGTGAAATGATGGATAAGGAAGATAAGGATTTACACCGATTCACCATTCTTCGTGGAGAGATTATTGCTGGGAACAACAATCCTAAACTGGTAAGGGATTTCAAGTCCATGTTAGTCAAGTTTGTAGATGATGGGCGTATTCCAAGACGCCAAGCAAATGAGATTTTGATTGAATTAGCAAAAGAGGGTCTTTGAAGAAAAAAATCAATTTAAAAGTAGTCCTATAATGTATGGTGTGGGAGATGATGCTACGTTTAGGAACTTATCTTCGCCTCAAGGATAAGTTAGAATGGTTCAGGGGTTTTTATGAAAGGGTTAGAAGACTACATTAATTATATGTAGGAACAATCACATAATATATGGTCGTATGGTCTAATGGTTATGACTACTGCCTTTGAAGCAGTCAATTTGGGTTCAATTCCCAATACGACCTTTTAGAGATAAAAAAACAAAAAAGAAATCTAAAGTAAAGATATGGCGATGTTAAGAGTTCATACGAGTGGTCGTAAATTAAGGGGGGTCAGGAAACTGATGGGTCGTGGAATGGGAAGCGTTCTACTGAATGTAGGAGGTGCTGGAGGGGGCAGTTCGTACAATTCGGTGGAGGATTATGAGCGAATCACTGGACGTGATGTTCCAAGACATGGGAGTGGGCGTGGTTTAGGAATGGGTTTGAATGACAAATTAGAGCGATTAATGGTAAAACCACTTGCGAAGAAACCCAGCACAATTCGTTTTTAGGAAGAATTAGGTTTATTTTCAAATTTATTATCTTTGAGTTATATTATGAGCGGAGATACGTTAGTGTTTGACATGGCATCAGAATCGGAAGGAACTCCGTCGGTATTTGTTCGTAAAGACTGGTTAAGCATTCTAGACAACCAAAACGGTAGTTATCAAGGAAATCAATCGGTGATTGACACGTCTCAGTTGGCAAACAGCAACAAGTACATCAACTACAGGGAGGCGTACTTTACTGTTCCAATGGTGATGACGCTAACGGCACCCCTTTCCTCAACTGCTAATGCTGTTCCTCTTTTCAAGACAAACCCTATGGCAGGAGGCATTGGTCTTAAGAATTGGTATGGGTCTATCATTCACTCTTTCACCCTAGATTACAACGGCACGACTATAATTCAGCAAACTCCTTACATTGGTCTGTGGAACACGTTCAAACTGATGACTTCACTTTCGTGGGACGATGTGCGTATGATGGGGTCGCAAATTGGTTTCTATCCTGACTCATCTGAATCGGTTCAAAAATCGGGTCTTCAAAGTACTGAATATACGTCTTCGGCAGGTGTTATTGGCACTACCTCAAATAACCAAATCGCTCAAGGTGCTTCTTGGGTTATCCCTGCTAGTGATTACGTAAATAATTTTGCGACGCAATCCGACATGCCTACCAATCTTGGTCTTCAACAAAGAATGAAATCGTGGAACTTTGACCCTCAATCCGTTCAAGGTTCTCAAATCAATGGCGATGCGATTCAAAAAGGGTGCTTCTTTCAAGGTGCGGTGACTGGTACTGCTTCTAACACCCTTACTACTGCTTCAACCATTGCTGGTCTGACTCAACTTTGGAAATCGTACATTTTCAACAAAGTGGATTGTAGTGCTTCAGTGTCTGGGTCGCTTCAATGGGCGATTACGGCACAGGTGTATCTCAAGCACATTCACTCGTTTTTTGAGCGTGTGCCTCTGTTGAAAGGCGTGTTCTGTAAGATGACACTCAACTTGAATCAGTCGGTAGTTAGTTTTACAACTACAGGTGCTACAACAGGTTCAGTGATGGGTGTTTTTTCCAGTTGTAGTGTTGCTTCACCTCTTGGTGGTGTATCTCCGATTATGATTACGAGTGGTGACGCAGTACAAATTTGTGCTAATACTTCTACAGACCCAGTGAATACTAACGATGTAGTCAATTTGGGTGCTGGGTCTCAACTTCTTAACTTTAACACGACTTATATTGTTTCTCTTGCGGTAGGTCAGCGGTGTTTGTCGTCGCTTCAAACGTCGGCAACAGGTCAATCAACGGCGAACTCTCCGCTTGGGACGAGTATCATACTCAATGCTCCAGCGTATTCGTTCTCCCCTGTGTTTGAGGCATCTTACCTTGCTGAACCTGTTAAGAAGATTGTGTATTCGGACGTGTATCAATACCAAGTGCTGAATGTGGCATCAGGTGGTGTGTTTAATAACTTGATTACAAACGGCATTGCTAACATCAAAAGTGTGCTTGTCTTGCCTTTCTTTTCGGCAGGGACGGCGGGTGTGGCAGGTTCTGTTACGCCTACTGGTAACGGCGGTCTGATTCCGTTTCAGTCGCCGTTTGATTCGGCAGGAGGTGGTTCTACTTCGCCGTTCTGTATGTTTTCTCAGTTCAATATTCAAATTAGCGGTCAGAACGCAATCTACAACACGGAGCGTTATGCTTACGAGCAGTGGTTGAATCAGACCTACGGAGTCAATGCGGTCAATGCTGGTATGTCAGATGGACTTGTCAGTGGTTTGGTGTCTCAACAAGACTTTGAAACAAACTACAACTACTACTACGTCAATTGTGGTCGTATGCTTCCTGTGGAGGAGGCGGTGCCAAAGTCGGTGAATATCATCGGTCAAAGCATGTCTAACTTCCCTGTGGATTTATACATTTTCGTGGAGTACGGCGTGGAGATTGATGTTGATGTTCTCACTGGCGCACGTGTCTAACAGCATTTTACAGATGACACGCATGACTACAAAAAAAAGGGGTGAGTGTATTCAATACAGAGGACGCTCTGTCAAAAGGCACAATAGGCGGTTCAACTCCGTCACACCCCAAATTAAAGTTAGATAATGTAGTTTTTTTTCTCAACATCTTTTATGGAAGTTGTGAAAGTCGGTGTATCGCCTCGGTCAATGGGAAAACTTAAGAAAGGTCAAAAGGTTCGTATGTGTGGCGGAGATTTAGCAATCTACGTCAAACCTGAAAAATTCAAACACATGGAGCGTGTATTACTCAAAGGGAAAGGACTTCATATGGCACTAGATGCCGATGAACTCGCTCACAATGAAGGACAGGGAGTATTTAAAAAGGCAAAGAAAATGGTGGTAAATACTGCTAAAAAAGTGGGTCGTCAAGCAATCAAAGAAGTTGCTCCGTACGTCGGTGATACTCTAGGGACTTTGGGAGCAATGGGAGCGACCCTTGCTGGAACTCCTGAACTTGCTCCGTTATCGGCAATTGCTGGTAAAGAACTGGGTGATAATTTGACAGCACGTTACAAACCGATGGCACTGGACGCTTTAAGAACGCACAAGGGTCGGCAACAGCAACCACGTAGTCGTTCGGCATCGGTAGATATGGTGGGTAACCCAGCGATGGCAAAGGCATCTCTTGTAAATGCGATGGCGAATTTGGCATCGGCAAGAATGACCGCAGGGGAACGAATGGCAGGACGTGGATTGGGTGCTGGAATGTCCCCTAACGTGGGCGGACGCAATCAACTGATTACTCATGCGATTGAGAATCCAGCACTTACCAGCAAACCGCTCTCTGCCAATTTCCAGTTCAGGCACACATTGCCTCCGCAGTATCAACGTATAGGGTCAGGACGTGGGTTGTATGCTGGTCGTGCCAGTGGGTTGTACGCTCAAGGGTTGTATTCTTAATCAACACTATCCATTTGAATGTAGGTATTTTCCTGAGATGGAGAAGACCCCATTTTTTCAAAATCTTCCTTCATTTCTTGACGAGTCGGTATCTGCGAACCATACTTGTCCGTCATGTACGAATGCCGAAGTGAATTGACAGAACACTTCTTACCGAACAACTTTTCAAATCGCTGGTTCAAAGTCGTATTACTCAAGGGTTGGCGTTTGCTGTCAAACAGCAACCACTCTGTGGGATTGTGCTTTATCCACTTGGTAAGAATGCTCTTCAATTCTTTTGGAATTTCAATTTCTTGACGACCATATGTTTTTGCCGTTTTATATTTATTGAAGACCAACTTGTTCTTCAATAGGTAATTGAATTCATCGGTTGCTCCCTTGATACGAAAGAGGCAGTAATCCATGGCACGACGTGGCGGAATGAAAATGCCACCCATGAGGGATAAGATGATAAACATTTGAATCTGTTGAAGGTCATCATCACTGGGGATAGGTTTCTTGTAAAGTAGGTCTGCTTCCTTTTTCAGTTTATCCCAAAGGGTTTTCAAATCGGTTTGTGCTAAAGAACATTCCTTTTGCTTTTCCGTCTTGACTTGTTTTTCAGCATCGGCACGAATGAGTTCTTGATTTTTAAACATCTCTTCACGATAAGGTTCAAGTTCCGTAATGACAAAGAGGGAAGCAAGTTTATTGTTTTTGCTCTTGGGAGCATCGTCGTCGTAGTGAAGCAAAATGGTTTGAACGTTCTTGAATAAATCTAAAGAGGGTGTTTCATTGGGAAATACCTTCTTAAGAATACCACGAAGGGTAGAGGCATAGGTTTTGACAGAAGAGTCACTAATGTTAGGGCGACGTTTGCGAATCTCGGATTCAAGGTTCATCGTTTATATAATTACATTAGATTATTCTAAATCAATTTTAAACGAAAGTTAAGTTAGATTTCTTTTAATTGAATTTTCTGTTTTGTATCCCTTAATTTAACAATGCCTGAAAGCAAGGCGGTGAGGACGGACACTTCCTTTTGATAAAGTCGTTCTGTTTCTTCCCCTTCTCCTTGTTTGCGATTACGAAGTTTCAAAAGGATACTTGCTTGTTCTTTACTTAAGTCGTCGTACAAACGATTTAAGTAAGCGTCATTGATGTAATCGTTAAACCTATCCATAACCATAGTTAAGTATATTATTTCTAAATAAACAACTTATTTTCCGCCTGAAGCAGAAGCAATGGCATCTGTCAAAGAAACGTCCTTCTTATCACGAATCACGAGGGTAATCGTCATGGTCGGGTCAAGCAATTGAATGGGTTGGCGGTCACTGCCTAAAAAGGTAAGTCGCAAGTTGTTGTACGTACCCCCAAGCATTTTGTTCCACGCAAATTGAGGAGGGGTTATGTTAATCAATTCTCCATAATTGACTTGAGGAGAAACGACACCAATGATGCTAGACGGAGTTGCCATGTTATTCTCAATGTTAGAAAGGGCAATGTAAAGTGTAGGGTTAGGTTGAACCTGCGGAGCAGTAATGGAAATCACAGAGTAGTTGTCTGCTCCTTGACCCGCAATGGCAGTAGGGTCAGTAGCAGTACTGTAATCGGAAGGAAATCCAACAATCTTGTAAAAGTTGGTAGAGTAGTTGTTGGTGGTATTTTCAAAAAAGATAAAAGGAATTAGACCATTTCCTGTAACAGGGGTAGGAAATCCAGCAAATTCACCGACACCAGTAACAGTATCGGCAACAGGCAACGTCCAACCAGCAGGTGATAATGTAGAAGTAAAATACGCTAAAGAGGGAACAGGGTACAAGTTCAATTGAATGGCGTACTTGCTGGTATTAACCGTCCATTCGGCAAAATAAACATACGCTCCACTGGGCGAAATCATAAATAGACCATTTTGAATACAAAAGAACTGAAGATACTGGTTGATTGTCACAATTTCATACAGTCCGTCGGGCATGGTGATGGTATAATTACCGCCAACAGGATAAGCAGGACTGACTTGGTCGTCTGCCTCCCAGTGAAGATAATAAGTGCTGTTTTGGAGCGTGGTCGCATTGATGTTGCTCCAAGCGTAGTACATGCTAATGGATTGAATCGCAATTTCGTGATTGGGAAACGCTATAGAGTTCGGAAACGGATAGACCAATTGATTATTGCCGTTATTCAAGTTTGACACATTTTGTGTGTTGAGAACTATCGTAGCGACCATATAATATAAGTAGAATAAAAAAATAAGATTAAAACACTTTAATTTACATATGCCTACTTCCAACTGACATGGCACGAAGTCCGTAAATATCCACATTGCGTCCAATGGTCTTCATGGTCTCTACCTGAAGACGCTCACTGCGTGAAAGGACTTGAGGGGGAGTTGGGTCAGCAGTCATGGCATTGCTTTTCTTTCCTAAATAATAACAGGTTTGATTTCCACCAGCACAAAAATAAGGTTGCTTACTTTCCGACCTCATTTGCGGAATGTCGTTAGAAACGTTGGGGTGTTCTACCTTCCAGTGATTGAGCGAAGCGACACCCACGTTCCCTTCAAAAACAAACTTTTTATCCATAGTATGACTAAAGATTATAAATCCACAGGAGGCAACGCTTTTTTAATTTTATCAATAATCGTATCCAATCTACTACACGTTTGTAAGTCAGTGCTGTACGTATCTTGTAAATTGGTAATGCCTGTGATACAATCGTATAGATAATCGTTGATATCCGTTTTAGATAGAAGAGCATTGTTGATGACAATGTTGATTTTACGAATGGTTTCATTGCGACCTTCACCTTGCTTCCAACGACGAACACATTGAGGTATTAAACTTGCTTGTTCTATGTTAAGAAACGACGTGGTAGTCGTCAAGCGGTCACCTTTTTCAATCTTGGAAATAATTTTAAGATTGACAATGATTTCATCTGTTTCCATAAAATAAAAAAATATAAAAAAGGTTGTATTTTATATGTATTTGAAGTTGTAGTTTATATGCCATTAGCACGATACGTTCCTTGCCACAAGAACAAACAACCGTCTTTTTGTTCTTGTTGAATATGTAAATCTTTGCGTGTTAATTTATCAAAATAATAACGTCTATCTCGGTCGTAATCCTCAAGAAAACATTCTTTTCGTCCGTCTATAAATGTGAAATTTATATTTGATTTCCAGTATTTATCGTTGTATCGTATATTCATGGTACGTTGTTTTTCAAAGTATTCAGAATCAATGAGACTATTTCGTACCCGACACAAACGCTCTGTGTCGTCAAGTTTTATACGTTTGTCGTATATGAAGAAGCATTTAGCAGTTACTTTTCCCAAATGTGCGATTTGATTTAAGTAAAACCGAGCGTCCAATTTTTGATTTCTAATTTCTTTTATTTTTTGGTAGCGACGCCGAGCATCTTGACGACGTGGTTCAACGGTATCAATGAACGTCCCAATCAAGCGTAGCATGTCGTCAGGCAGTTGTAGCACCGACACCATAATGTCTTGAGAAGGTTGAGAAACGACCGCATCAACTTCCTCTGTCAGGAGAGTCTTGAGGTGTTCGTTCAGGGCAGTCATGTCGTTAATGATGGTTTGGAAGGTTGCCATGCTGGAAGAGTACATGAATCATGCGGTCAATCCTGAATCAATTTTTTTAAAATCCGTTACACATATTATAGAAATATCATACATATTTTATATGTAGCATATATAAAAACCTCTCTTATATAAAATCCCCTTTTATAATTTATTTATTTTATTTTGGAGACATATAATATATGAATACCCTTACATATAAAATAAATTAGGTCAAAAAAAAGATATATAATAAATAGACCAAATCATAAATGTATATTTTTTTGACACTGACATATAAAAAAATATAGTTAGTCATATGGTATATGTCTTAAATACGAACGTCTTCTTTCATCATCATTTGTATTTTATCAAGTTAAATTTCGGTATAAGTTTCACAAATCTCCGCACCAATGCCGTTGCGTCGGTCTTCAGGTGTGAATGTCATAGGGGGACACTTTTTCATCGTCCAAGGTACATTCCAGTTTCTATCTACTGAATACCACTTGTTGTTGGTAAAGAAGAATCCGCCTTCTCCACCACCACCATACGTTTCATAGTAAGTTCCAGTGTGACCCAAAATCACGTAATCAGAATTCACGGAATAGACTGCGTCTGACATCTTATTGTTGTAAATAGGATTGAAAATCCCAAATCAATTTTTTTTATAAATCAGTCATATATTATAGAAATAGACATACCATATTATATGTAGCATTATAAAACCCTAATCTATATATAGATTGCCTATTTTATTTTATTTATTTTTTGGTCTAATCATATAGTATAGTAATAGTCATACATATAATTAGGTCAAAAAATAAAAAATAAAAAAATAAAAAAGTGTATTGAACTTGTATATTTTGTAGAGGATATTTAGACTCGGTCGGCAATAACCACAATCACATTACCGAGAGGGTGCTTGTGTTGATAAAATCCGTAAGGCGAACGTTCTGCTCCATCATCATGTGCGTCGCAACAAACAGGTGTTTTATAGACAACGTCCTTGTTCTGCTTGTTGATGAACCCCTCGTCTGTGCTTCGTCCTACAAGAACATGAAGTACCTTGCCTCGTCCTTTCAAGTTAAATTTGCTACGCAACTTTGTTGTATTTACGTAACGAACGCAGTCCCACAGGTCTGCTTGAAAGATGAGGGACGACCCGCTTCGTGAAGCGTAATCCCTGTCATAGGTCGCTTTGGAGATGATGCTGGTGGTGGTTGCCATTGCTGAAAGAGTACATGATTCATGCGGTCAATCCCAAATCAATTTTTTTTAAATCCGTTACACATTTTATAGAAATATCATACACATTTTATATGTAGCATTATAAAACCCTAACCTATATATAGATTGCCTATTTTATTTTATTTATTTTTTAACCTAATCATATAGTATAGAAATACCATTACATATAATTAGGTCAAAAAATAAAAATAAAAAAAAGTGGTTGGGTGGTGTGTGGGTGTATTGCGGGGTCTTACCTTGTATCTACTCGTCGTCGTCAAGCAGGTCATCGTCCAGCAAGTCATCGTCATCTTCTGTGTCTAGTGGTGTTCCATACTTACCAGTGTTGCTCCAAAACTCAAGGGGCATGTCGTCTTCGTCCTTGACCTTGAATAGTTTGGAAATGTCGCTGGACGTAACCTTGTAGGTATTGTCCTCGCACTTTTCGTAGAGTTCGTCAGCAAACTCGTTGTCAAGGTCAAACGCACCCTTCATGACACGGAAGTTGCCGTTATAGACGATGCCACGTCCATCATCTGACGCCTTACGCAAAAACTTACCGTTGTGCGTGAAATGTGCCTTGAACGTGACGCCCTTTTTGTTCGTGTAGTCCTTGACGACACTTGTGACACCGAATGCCGAAGAAGGCAGGTACTTCCATACCCACATGGTTTCGGTCAAGTCAAACAAGCGGTCAGGTTTGAACTCCACGCACATGCGAACAAACAGACGATTCATCTCGCCCACGTCTGCTTCAGCACGGAAACGCATCTTCTTGTGACGACCAGCGATGGAAGCAACAGCACGGAGTTCATCATCAGGAGTACGAATCGCCATGTTGATTTGATGTGATATCTGCCTTGAAAACTGCGAATCAATTTTTTCAGAAATGCTGTCGGTATGTCATTCATTCTCGGTCAATTTTGTTTCAATTTTTCATAAATCCGTTGTACCGCAGATTTTCCCAAATGCTCGTGGTTAATGATAGTTAAGCGAATGCT
>Ga0214923_10003733_pt1 | contig 18901 bp, 14 predicted proteins | sample LL1510_MetaG_FD_177993 | JGI IMG/M metagenome (GOLD analysis project Ga0214923, IMG submission 177993) | Freshwater microbial communities from Lake Lanier, Atlanta, Georgia, United States - LL-1510 | ecosystem: Environmental > Aquatic > Freshwater > Lake | place: USA: Georgia | collected...
CCAGGAAAGTGACCGAGATGAATCCAGGGCAAGGGTTAGCGGGTAATTTAACCACGGGGTTTTTGGTGATTTCCGCTTCAAAATTCGGTCTTCCCGTTTCCACGACTCACGTAGCCTGCGGATCGCTTTTCGGTATAGGGATAGTCAACGAGAAAGCACACTATCGAATGATCAGTGGAATATTGCTAGCTTGGATCACCACCCTGCCGCTTGCCGCAGCTTTGGGTGGTACCCTATTTTGGATTTTTAATAAGTTCCCGACGTGATTATCGTTTAGAGAACTGGAAGCGCTTACGAGCTCCTTTTTGACCGTATTTCTTACGTTCTTTCATACGGGAGTCTCGGGTTAAAAGCCCTTCTTTTTTTAAAGTGGCTCTCAAACCTGCGTCCAATTTAATTAAAGCACGGCTGATTCCATGAGCTAGTGCTCCTGCTTGTGCAGAAATACCGCTTCCGTCGACTGTCATGCTCAAATTAACTGATCTTTGTTTGTCGCAAAGCAATAAGGGCTTTAAAATTAGGGCTCTGAGAACATCACGTGGAAAATAATTTTCCAGAGTTCTCTCATTAACGCTGATGTTGCCTTCCCCTTGGGTTAAGCGAACACGAGCAATTGCTCTTTTTCGTCTTCCTGTAGCTTGTATCATTTCACTCTTCATGGGTAACTCGACTCTCCTCTAATTAACTGTGGTATCCGAGATTAGGCAGTTTAACTGCTTCGGGCTGCTGTGCTTTATGAGGATGGTCTGTTCCAACATAGACACGCAATTTTTTAAACCATTTTCGGGCCATATGACCACGGGGTAACATTCTGTAAACAGCTAGTTGCACGAGACGTTCTGGATGCGATGAAAGGGTCTCTCGAGCTGTTTTACTTTTAATTCCTCCGGGAAACTGGGTGTGATGATAGTAGGTTTTTTGATCCCACTTAGACCCCGTTAGACGAATCTTTTCTGCGTTAATCACAACGACATTGTCTCCGGTATCTGCAAATCTTGTATATCCTGGCTTGGTCTTGCCCATGAGCATGTTAGCTATATGAGAACTCAAACGGCCCAACGGAATGCCTGCAGCATCTACAAGCTTCCATTGCTCGCCCAATTTTCCTTCGGTTGCAAAATAGGTCTTAGGCATCAAAGGAGCTCGCTTAGTTGTGCTAGCTGCTTTTTTAGCGGAAGCTTCTTTTGGGGCAGCTTCTTTTTTTGCCGATGATGTCTTAGCCTTAGCTTCAGCCTTCGGAGCAGCTTCCTTAGCGGGTTTAGCTGCTTTCTTTGTTTCTTTTTCTTCTGAATCAGTCTTTTTCGTAGCCATTAAATCCTACTTCTACTTAAAGTTTAAGGCACAGCTTTACGACTTAAGTCTAACAAAGTCAATAACTAATGGGATTGGGCGTAAATTTAGGAGTTTCTAAAGAGGGCTCGAAACGCTTCTTTTGCTTTCTCGGATTCTGAAGCAAATTCAGATACTTGAGTTGTCTTCTGGGGGGCGCCATTGATGTGGAACTCAAAAAATGAGCAGCTATTTTGAGTGTTTCTATCTCGAATCCAGGGGCTCTCGGGTTCTTTACATTTAGAGCTTAGGTTTTCATCAAAAAAAGTACAGTTTTTACAGCAGTGGAGATCGCTTCCACAAGATGGGCATAACCGGTTCTTGTTCTGAACCTCTACCGAAAGGATGGTACGACAGTAGTGACATTGCCACATAGCCAGGTTCCGTTCCTCTAAGAAAAGTAAAGCCGGTTAAAATAACTGTGAACAAAATTATTATTACATTGGCAAAAGAAGATTGGAAGAGGTCTTCAATAAGTTCGCTGTGTCATTCGAAAAAAAGTTTAAAAATTTTGAAAAAGATTTCGTCTGATCAATTTCTTCTAGACTTTTTTTAAAAAAACTCCCCCATCTCTGATAGCGGTTGTCTTTTCCCAATGGCGGTCTATGATATCGCTTTGATTAGAGAAACAATGCTTCTGTGCACTTGGAAAAAGGAGTAACGGATGAAAGCCTGGTTAGGAAAAACTCAGAAATCGAGAGTCGCGGTGGTTGCTGGAGTTCGAACTCCTTTTGCGAAAGCGGGGACTAAACTCAAAGGGTGCAGCGCAGTTCACATAGGGGTTTCGGCGGTTCGTGAAGTGATGGCTAATTCGGAATGGGACTACGGAAAAGTGGATGAAGTTGTCATGGGCAATGCGGGTACCCCGGCCGATGCCGCCAATATCGCTAGAGTCATCTCCTTAAGAGCCGGTTTTGCTGAAGGGGTTCCGGCCTACACGGTTCATCGTAATTGTGCATCAGCCATGGAAGCGATAGCGCAAGGCTGTTTAAAGATTGGGGCTGGGCTTGCTGAAACTATGGTCGTTGGAGGTACGGAGAGCATGAGTAACATGCCTCTTATCTTTGGCGAGGAGATGAAGGACCTTTTTTCAACGCTGAATTTTGCAAAATCTAATGTCGAAAAACTGGAAAAGATCACCCACTTTAGACCTCAGTGGTTAAAGCCGGTCGTTTCTATCATGGAAGGTCTTACGGATCCTATTTCCGGGTTAAATATGGGGCAAACAGCGGAAGTGCTGGCCAGAGATTTTCATCTGACTCGCCAAGATCAGGATTCTTTTGCGGTTAAATCTCACCAGAGGACCGTGGACGCTCAAAAAGCAGGAAGATTTAAAGATGAAGTGGCCCCGATGGTGATCGAACCCGATTATGAAGAGATTATTGAAACCGATATCGGTCCCCGAGATGGCCAATCGATGGAAAGCTTAGCAAAGTTAAAGCCTTTTTTTGATCGGGAAAATGGCACAGTGACTCCCGGGAATGCCTGTCCCATCACCGATGGCGCAGTGGCTCTTCTTCTGATGTCAGAAGAAAAAGCTAGAGCTGAGGGAAGAGAGATTTTAGGGACAATCAGCGGATTTACTTTTTCCGGTTGTGAACCCAAGCGAATGGGAATGGGCCCCATCTATTCGTCCAGCTCCCTTCTCGATGAATTAGGAATGGATTTTTCCGAAGTGGGTCTTGTGGAACTCAATGAAGCGTTTGCGGCTCAGGTTCTTGCCAATCAAAAAGCTTGGAGTTCGGATAAGTATGCCCAGGAAAAATTGGGACGAAAAAAAGCACTGGGAGAGTTGAGAGATGAGATTCTCAATGTGAATGGGGGAGCTATTGCGCTCGGTCATCCAGTCGGCGCCACGGGAGGCAGATTGGTTGTCACTTTGCTTAATGAAATGAAACGTCGAAAAGTTGCGAAAGGTTTAGCCACTCTTTGTATTGGGGGCGGACAGGGCGCAGCCTTTTTATTGGAGAGAAATTAATGGAACTCACACGCGAAAACTTTAAACAAGAAGTTGCTACTTTTAAGGCCGGCTTCAAGGAAGATGCTTTTTCTATTGCAGAAAAGTCGATAACTTTGACAAAAAAGGGAAATATCGGGGTGATCTCTTTTGATCAACATCAAGAGAAGGCCAATAAACTTTCGACCCCTAACATGCTGAGATTTTTTGAGCTTTGCCTTCAAATCGAAGAGGACAAAACGATCGAAGCTGTCGTGGTGATTAGTCGGAAACCCACTATTTTTATTGCAGGGGCAGATATTTCGGAAATTCAGCGGTTAGCTCGAGGGGAAGCGACGACAGAATCCTTGATGAAACTCCAAGCGGTTTTTACTTTTTTAGAAAGTCTTCCTATTCCGACCGTGGCGGCGATTCATGGTGCCTGCATGGGCGGGGGAACTGAACTTGTCTTGGCTTGTGATTATCGGATGGCAACTGATGGTCCTGAAACTAAGATAGCACTTCCTGAAGTTTTGCTTGGCGTTCTCCCTGGTTGGGGCGGAACCCAACGTCTGCCAAGACTAGTCGGTCTTGAAAAATCCTTGGATCTTATTTTGACCGGAAAAAATCTTGATGGCAAACGAGCTAAAAAAGTTGGGTTAGTGGATAAAGTAGTTCCAGTGGAGTTTCTTGAGGAGAAAGCGATCGCTTGGGCTCAGGAACTAGCTAAACAAAAGAGAAAACGTACTTATGAAACCCACTTTAAAGATCGTTTATTGGAAAGTGTACCCGGCGGAAAATGGGTGATTTTTGATCAAGCTAAAAAGCAAGTGATGAAGCAGACTAAGGGAAATTATCCAGCCCCTTTAAGAATTATTGATACTTTAAAGAAAACTTACGGGGGAGATCTTGAAAAGGGGCTTAAAGTTGAAGCTAAAGCTTTCACTGATCTTGTCGTAACTCCCGAATCTAAGTGCCTGATTGGTATTTTTTATCTGCAGGAGAAAGTGAAAAAAGATAAAGGGGTCGAGGGGAAAATTGCGGGGAAAGAGATTAAGAGGGCAGGAGTTGTAGGCGCCGGGGTTATGGGAGGCGGTATTGCTCAGCTGTTTGCTGCCAAGGGGACTCGCGTTCGAATGAAAGATATTCAGTGGGATGCAGTAGCCAAAGGATACAAAGCTGCGCATAAGATCTTCCAAAAGCTAGTGGATAAAAAGCGAATGAAGCCCAATGAACTCGCTAATGCCATGGAGAGAATTGAGGGAACGGTGGATTATTCGGGTTTTTCTCACCTTGACCTTGTGGTTGAGGCAGTAGTCGAGTCCCTGGAGGTCAAGAAAAGGATTTTTCAGGAATTAAGTCAGAAGGTCTCCTCGGCTACAGTGCTCGCTACTAATACGTCTAGCTTATCGATCACTGAGATTGCCAAAGCCGCTCAAGATCCTAAGCGAGTAGTTGGCATGCACTTTTTTAACCCGGTGGATAAGATGCCGCTCGTGGAAGTGATAAGAGGGCAAGAGACTTCTGATGAAGCAGTTGCTACTGTTTTTCAATACGCGAAAAAAGTGGGGAAGACTCCAATAGTAGTTAAAGATGCGCCGGGATTTGTTGTGAATCGGATTTTAGGTCCTTACCTCAATGAAGCAGTTTATTTATTGCTTGAAGGGGTCTCACCGACCCGAATGGACAATGTGATGGAGAAGTTCGGAATGCCCATGGGGCCCATTACACTTCTTGATGAAGTAGGTTTGGACGTAGCGTCTAAAGTTTCTCATGTGCTTTACCAAGCGTTTGGAGAGAGAATGAAACCTCCCTCGGTGATTGATTTTGTAGCAAAAGAGGGAAGGCTTGGTAAAAAATCGGGTAAGGGAATTTATCTCCACTCCAATGGTAAAAGAGATGAAGACGCTGAGATTCTAAGCAAGATGGGAGTTAAGAGCGGCAAAGACATCTCTGATGAGGAGATTATTAAACGATTAACTTATGTCATGGTGAATGAAGCCGCTAGAATCCTGGATGAGGGATTAGTTCGCGAGACTTCTGATATTGATGTGGGAATGATTTTTGGAACGGGTTTTGCGCCCTTTAGAGGAGGTCTGCTCCGCTACGCCGACAGCGTGGGACCAGACTCTATTGTGAGCGAACTGGATATCTTGAATAAAACTTTAGGGGAACGGTTCCAACCTTGTCAGTATTTGCAGCAGCTTTCGGTGGACGGTAAAAAGTTTTACCAGAACTAAAGATAATTGCTCAGTCTGAAACAATCTCCTAAGCGACGGGAGCTCACTACTTTCGTCGTTATTCCAAGCGTCGCATCGTAAAACCGGCCGCGAGCTTTGGGAAAAAATAAGTTGATTTTTGCGGCATGAACTTCTTTTCGTCGGCCACGGCGGTGACATCCGAAACTGCAGGGGGTGCGTGAAAAATGATCAAATCGAAGTTGTTTCGTTTTTCCCAAAGTGCTTTAGCATCTTTATCATAGGAGATTTTCTTAGAACGGTTAGTGTCATCAATCCCACAAAAATCCTTAGCAAATTTGTGATCAGACCAGACGACTGAAAGCTTAGCCACTGACTTGCCAAGTTTATCACCTTCGTTTTGCCATTGATTAGGAATGACTAAGTAGAGTTTCTCTCGATAATAAAGAGCGAACTGAGGAGTCGGTTGAGATTTTTCGACAAATCGGAGTAAGGCCTCGGGAGTTAAAGGCAAGAGCTGATAATGTTTTTCAATTTCGCCGAGGTTAAGTAGCGGACACTCCCCTTTTTTAACCGCTCGATGAGTGGGAAATACAATGAGCCCAGGGTCGTAAGTATTAGCGATTGCGAAAAGCATTTGGGAAGCAGGTTTTTTAGGATCCCCGTAAGCCCCTGATTCTTTGGCGTACATGAGGGCACTTTCGTAACGATGGTGGCCATCCACAATATAGATAGGTTTATCGTTAAAAAAGTCTGCAACTTCAGGATATTTTGCCCCTTCGACTTTCCAGACCCTATGGTCGGTTCCATCATCTGTTTTTGCTTTTAGAAACGGGGCTTCAAACATCCATTTTTCGTACAAGCTTTCGAGGAATCCTTCGTCATCGTTTACCATCCCAAAGATATGGCTAAGATTGCATTTTGTTTTTCTTAAGATTTGCAAACGATCAGCTTTGTATTGTCCGTAAGTATTTTCATGAGGGCGAATGATAGCTTCAGAGAAGGGCTGAAGCTCAACCGTACACATCAAAGTGTGTCGAACATGTTTTTGCCCATAAGCTTCGAAAGTTTGTTCATATAAATAATAACAGGGCACTGAAGTTTCTTTGAGGATATGCTGGTCTCTCCATTTTTTTATCAACTCGTTAGCTTGAGAATAGTCCTCATCAGCACTGTGGGGTAAAAGAACGTGAGAGAAGTTATAGGGACTACGTTTTAGATATTTCTGCTCTTCGCCTGCTGGAATGTTATCGTAAGGTGGAATCACAAGAGGCGTTAGGTCTGTAAAAGTGGAGGTATCGTAGTAAAGGGCTTTGTAGGGAGTCACTTTTGCCATAGCGATGAGCCTTTCCTGAGAGAATTAAAAATGTATAAGGAAGGATATTAAAGCGAGTGTATCTCGTCAAAGACTTTGCGTTAAGGTTGTTCTTGCTTTCGTAGTTCTTCTACCATGTCTTTAAACCGAGCCGGCTTGACAGCTGTGTTAGCATATTTTTCATCGAAGTTAGGTAAGTGAAGAGACCTTTCACTATCTCCTCTAAATTCTCCCACGTTGAGCCCGACAATGTAGGCTTTGTCATTTTCAACGATGAAAATGGGGGCTCCTGAGGACCCGCGCGTTGCATGACAGTTATGGAGAATAATGCCATTTTCAACTGAGAGGAGTCGGCACCCCTCGTGAATCGTGGGAGTTTTTCCCCCTGACAAATCTGCTGAGTATCCCATGCAGTTGACCGGAAGTTCTGTCTCTTCTCTGATCTCCATCCAACCGAAGCCATCTCCCAATTTATCTTCAAGTTTTAGTATCGCCCAATCATCTTCTTGATGGTTTTTGAGGTCCAGAGTGCCAACCCAAATGTGTTGGATCCAAGATTTTCTGTAGCTGTGACCTTTTAAATAGTTAGGATTAAAAAAAGTTAGGTCTTTTCTTATTTCATGAGCCGCTGAATCTAAAACACAGTGAGCTGCAGTGAGAACCAGTTGTCGTCCGACTAAAACCCCTGTGCAACGAGTCGCTTCAATATACCCAACTGTACGATAAGGGTATTCGAAGCTAGCGATCGGTTTTCGTTCATCTGGGCCGAAAACATTCCACGTTTCGCAGAATGCTTGAATCGAAATAAGCAGAATTCCTAAACTAATCCATTTTATATGTGTCATAAGGACAAACCCGTGGGCCAGGTTGTAAGTAAAAATAACACTTATTGTCAAATTAAAGTTTAAGACTCTGTTATGTTGATGAAATTCCGATATCTGTGCGATAGTGTATCCCCGCCCAGGAGATTTGTTTGAGTCGCTGGTAAGCTCGATCTCGGGCTTCAGAGCAGTCTTTTCCCAGTGCTCCCACTCCCAGAACACGACCTCCCGATGTGAGAAGCTTTCCGTCTTTTGAACTGACTCCAGCAAAGAAAATCTCAGTTTGGGGCGTCTTCATTTCAGTGCCCGAAATGACACTGCCAATTTTGGGATTCTCAGGGTATCCGGGGGACGCCGCTACGACATAAACTGCAGTGTCTTTTTTCCAATCGATTGGAGGCGCGGAATTTAATTTCCCTTGTGCAGTCGCAAGAAGAGCGGGAAGAGGATCGTTGTTAATTCTCATCATCAAGCTTTGGGTCTCTGGGTCCCCAAATCGAGTGTTGAATTCCAAAACAAAGGGATTGTGATTTTTATCGATCATTATCCCAATGTAGAGGACCCCTCTAAAATCCAAATTTTCTTTTTTTAGCGTTTGTAAAATCGGTTTTGTGATCGATTGATTGATTTTTTTTTCTAGTTCAGAATTCAGATAAGGGGAGGGTGAGATGGCACCCATGCCTCCAGTGTTCGGACCTTCATCTTTATCAAAAACTCTTTTGAAATCGGTGGAAGAGGACAAAGGAATAAAAGTTTCTCCATCGCAAAGGCCTAGATAACTTAATTCGACTCCTGGAATGAATTCCTCTTCGATGATTTTGTGAGCAGAGTTTCCAAAGAGATGGCGTGTCCAAACATTCTCCGCGAACTCAAAGGCCTGGCTTGCATTTTTAGCAATTACTACGCCTTTTCCAGCCGCCAAACCGTCGAGTTTGAGAACTTTTGGAAAAGGAAGGTTTTGGACTCCGATTTTAAACTCTTCAAAATTTTGGTAAATCTTAAAGTCCGCTGTGGGTACACCTGCTCGAACCATAAATTCTTTTGAAAATACTTTACTGGACTCAAGTTGAGCTCCCTCTCTTCCTGGGCCCAAAACTAGAAAACCCGCTTGCCTGAAATGGGTGGCATAATCCTCGACAAGAAGTGCTTCTGGACCAATGATAATCAGCTCAATCTGCTTCGACCGAGCTTGGGCTATCAGTTCCGCGGTGTGGTGGGCAGGGGCTAAATTTAGAAAACCCAGCTTTAGAGTTCCTGCATTCCCGGGGTGAAGATAAATATCATGAGAGAATTGTCTAAGTTTCCAGGCAATCGAATGCTCTCGCGCACCATTACCCAGGACAAGAATTTTCAAGAAGCTCCTCCCCAAGAAAAATAAGAAAGTGGAGTTAATTTATTAAAATTCAGGAGACTCGGCAAGGGCGGGAATAAAATCAGGATGTGCGGTAAGAAGAGTTTTTAAGGTTTCTCGAGCTTCGGGACCTCGGTGAAGTTTTTTGTAAAGTTCATATTGTCGCCAAAGAGCTGTGGGACATGTGGAATCTAAAGTTAGTGCTTTTTGGTAGTCTAATTGTGCTTCTGCGACATTGCCCAGTTTTTCTCTGGCCTGTCCTCGAAGAACATACGCGATAGGACCGAAGTAATCTAAATTTGGAGGAAGTTTTGCCAAGATAGACTTAAGGTAACCTACATCTACCGCATGCGGTAACATCATCCTCAGCGTTAATATTCGAGCTAGTAAATTATTGGACCGGTTTGCTAGGTTGTCCATTTTTCTCCAATATTCGGTGCGGGAAAGGGGGTTTGCGAGGTAAGAGATGTACAACTTTCCGATGGTTTTTTCTTCTTCGGAGCCTTTTTCCATCGCCATATCATAAGCATTTAAGTACTCATCGTAATTGACTCGGCTCTGATAAAAACCAAGAGGAACTGGACTTAAGTGTTCGTAATCAGGATCGCGTCCCAACATTTTTAGCAAGGTCTCCCTAGCGGCGTCAGGTTTTTTAGTCTGCATATAAAAGATTGCTTGATAGATGTAGTTCACCCAACGCTCTTCAGAATTTCGAATAGCCGTTTTGAAAGAAAGATTTGCATCTGAATCCTGCTCCATGGAGCGTTTGGCCCAGCCTTTGTAAACATGAACGAGCCAGAAGTTTGGCATTTCAAGCTCTGCTAGTTGCAGGTAATCTAGGGCCTGCTGATATTTGTCCTGTTTTAAATAGGCACGTCCTAAGTCAAATCGAGCGATAGGATCTTTGGGGTCAAGTTGGAGGGCCTCAAGAAAATGGCTCTCTCCCATATCGCCTTCCTCTTCGGAAAGAAGCAGATATCCTAACCATAAATGGGCCTCAGCCTTTAGAAGTTGGTCGCTATTGGGGCTCATCAAAGCCTCTTCTAAAAGTCTTTTAGCTCTAAGGACTGATTCCCCTTCTGTAATTAATAGAGCCGCATAAAGTGGGAGATGGCTTGAGTCATCTTTTGCATGGGCCTCGTGATAATTGGCCAGGGATTTGAGAGCTTGTTTGCTTTTGCCTACACGAATCAGAGCCTTGGCACTTTTTACAATCTCGCTGTCTTGTCTTCTTTGTTTCAAACTTTTGGAGGGATTGGCATTAAGCCCTAAAGTTTCTCTCTCGGTGCTTTTTGGACGATAAAGAATAAAAACAGTGACGAACACCAGTACAATCGCAGTTAGGAGTGGGTATCTTCTGGATGCGTTGGGGGGAGTTTGTTTTGAGGCCTGGTTTGCAAATGAACCGTTGGAGTGTTCATGATTTTTTAAGGGGAGGCCATTTTGGGAGATCAATGGACGGTTGGCCGAGGAAGAACTAGGATTGCCTTTAACATTTTCGGGTACGGGTATTTTGTCTGTATGAGTTTGGGTAGGGGTTGGAGTTAGATCCGATTTAGTGAGTTCAATGGAGCTTGTGTTCATTCTTGAGCTAGTGCGAGTGATTTCATCGCTCTCGGTACTCGATAAAATATTCGCAGATATCCAATGACCGCTGTTACTGCAGATTTCATCTTGTGTAGAAAATGTATTTTTTCGGAGCTGTTCTATTAACTCAGATTGTGTGAAGGGGCCCATCACTTCACGAGATTTAGTGCGGACAAGCCATTCTCTTTTTGACGATAGATTCATAGTGCGGAGATTTTCTCTTGAAACTTATCGGCAAAAACTTAGTCAAACTTAACAGTTTCAATGATTTAAGAGCATTACCTAAAGTGCAAAACTTAACTTGAAATTGAGAGCATCTCAGGGTTTCTTGAAAGGTATGAAAATCATGCAGTTAGGACAGTATTATCACCTTTATGTAAACTATTGCGTTGCAGCAGAAGCTTTGAAGTCCCGGATTCCAAAATCGGTCGATTTGGATCTTTTTGAGAATAGACCGGTCGTATCTTGGGTAGTTTCAACTTGGCAGGATTTGAAAATGCTATCTTTGCCTTGGGGTCTGAATGAGCAATCCTTTTCTTTAAGTTTAAGAACCTACGTCAAGTTTCGAAGAGATGATGAGTGGATACGGGGCTACTTTCCGCTAGAGAGTTGGATGTCTGGTTCTAAAAATAAGTTAATGAAACGGCTAGTGGGGATGGGGAGTTCTGGGAATTTTGAGTGCAAGCGCTCTGTTCATTTCGAGCCTTTTGAGAAAAGTTCCAAGGGAATTTTCGAATACAAGTGGAGTGATCCGAATAGAAGGGGAGAACAAGTCATGCGATTTCGTACATTGGGCTCACCTCAACCTGCGATGGCCGGGTACTTAGAATATTTTACCGCCGAAAAGAATCATTCTTTTGTCGCTAGCAAAAATAAAGTAACGATCTTCCAAGAGGAAAGGCTCCCTTCGATGTTGTGGGAACTTGATGAGACTATACTTCCGACCCATTTTCCCGGCGAGGGTTCACTAAACTGCGATTGGGCAACGCCAAGTTCAACTTTTGTAGTCAAAGGGTCAAAAGTTTCGATAAGAAAATTGGCGACAATCGCTTGATCAGTGCCTGAAGTGGCGGCAACCCGTGAATGCCATCAAAATATGATGTTCATTGCAAGCTTGAATGACTTCACTATCTCTTTGTGAACCTCCAGGTTGAATCACTGCTGAAATCCCAGAGTCTTTTAAAAGGTCGATATTGTCTCGGAAAGGGAAAAACGCATCGGAGGCCAGCACTGCCCCCTCGGTCTTGCCCGAGGCTTTATCTAAAGCAATTTTGACGGCATCCACTCGAGACATTTGGCCAGCCCCGATTCCGACCGTCAGACCGTCCTTTACTATCACAATAGCATTTGAGCGGACGTGTTTACACACTAGCCAAGCGAATTGAAGATCCGCTTCAGTTTTTGAAGAGAGGGTTTTATTCTCAGTGACTATGGTGAGCTCTTTAGATACTCCAACGGAGTCGCGAGATTGAATTAACCAACCTCCGAGGCTTGGTCTCACTTCTAGATTGTTAAACTGTGGTTTTGACCATTCAATGAGTCGCAGGTTTTTTTTCTTGGCCAAAATATTTCGAGCTTCTTGCGAAAATTGCGGAGCAATGATCACTTCGAAGAAAATCTGTGATATTCTCTCGGCAGTTTCGGAATCTAATTCGCGATTAATTGCAACAATCCCTCCGAAAGCCGATTTTGGGTCACAGGCCAAAGCCAATTCAAACACTTCTTTGAGGGGAAGGTTTGAAGACGCTACTCCGCAAGGGTTGTTGTGTTTTACAATGGTAACTGATGTTTGATTAAACTCTTCATTGAGCCGAACTGCAGAATCGGCATCTAATAAATTATTGTAAGATAATTCCTTGCCCTGAAGGAGTTTCCAATCTTGGTTTAAAGATGCCCATGCTCCCAATTGATGCGGATTCTCTCCGTATCTGAGAGGGGTTGCAGTGCCCAGAGAGAGGACCGTAGGAAGCGTTTTTAGATCAGCGGCCCAGGTTTCGGCTATCATTGCATCATAGGCACTGGTTCTTTGAAATGTTAGGGCGGCCATTCTATGTCGGAATCCTGAGGTAGTGCCTTGAAAGTTCTCAAACTCTTCAAGAAACGCATGATAGTCCTGTGAAGAAGACAAGACGGTGACACTGACTGAATTTTTAGCTGCTGCCCGCAGAAGAGATGGGCCGCCAATGTCAATGTACTTTGATTGGGATTCCTTTGCGTCTTTGAGATGGTCCCAGAAGGGGTAAAGGTTGACTACCACTAGGTCGAACAAAGGAATGTGATGAGCTTCGACAGATTTCAAGTCCTCTGGCTCAGAACGCCTCGCTAAAATACCCCCAAAAACTTTTGGGTGAAGTGTTTTGACTCGACCCTCCATCATTTCAGGAAACTGAGTGATCGATTCTATGCTAATGACTTCTATCCCCATCTCAGCGATGTGTTTGGCAGTTCCGCCCGTGGAGTAAAGCTTAGTACCCGATGCGGATAGCTTTTGGCACAAAGGCTCCAAGCCAGTTTTATCGAAAACGCTAATCAAGACATGTTTGATTGGAAGTACAGGTGGGTTCATGGTCCAGTAAATTAAACGATTCTTTGGCAGTTTCAAAGCTATAAAGCAGACTTTGCTTCACTGAGCCTCTTGCCAGGTAGCATGGCAGCTCGTAAGCTAATACTTGGATTTACGACTAGGAGAAACTTCATGATTAAACGTTTTATCTTTGCAGCAGTTCTTTTCCCCACTGTGATTTTAGCGAATTGTCCTAAAGGGCAACTCTGCCAATTAGATATTCAAGGGGGCCAATGTGCAGATGGATCGCAGTCTTATGTCAAGTATATCGATAGAGATTTAGAGCACCTTTTTATTTACGTTCAAGGGGGAGGGGCTTGTTTTGATGCCGTGACTTGCGGATGTCGGCTTGATGAGAAGAACTGCAAGGGATCCAATGAAGGTGGAAAAGGGGCGCTAGCGGGATATCTTTCACGTCCCCCCGTCGAAGAACAAACTCACCCCTGGAGCAGAGGTGAAGAGCATCCAGTGGGGAAAGCAAATTATTTTGAAATCATATATTGCACCGGCGATGTGTACACTGGGGCTGGGATGGCTAATTACGGGAATAAATTAATCCCACGAAATGTGCGTCATTTTGGCAGCAAAAATTTCGAACTCAGCATTAAGAAAGCGAAGGAACTATTTCCCAAGGTGAAAAAAGTGACTGTGGTCGGTTCAAGTGCTGGAGGAGTAGGGATAAGTTACAATCTTCATCACATCGTCGATCAATTCGTGGATTCAGACATTGCTGTGATTAATGATTCGGGCATTCCCATATTCAGTCAATTTCTTGAGCGCGACAAAGTGAGAGGCGTGTTGAAGAGCTGGAATGTTAGCGCCTCCCTACCCAAAGATATCGTAGTGGAGGGGGAATTAGATTTTGAAACCATTTATAAATACAATTCAGATAAATTTAGTGAAATTCGTTACGGGTTACTAGGAGCGTTAGAAGATGCGGTGTTCACGATGTACTTCAAGTTGCTTGGAGGAAGTTCCGACTCTGTGGAAAAGTCATTACAACAAGCCTCAACGTTAATGCGTCAGGCGAAACAACATCATTATTTTTATGACCGAGGGAAATGGCATACGGCAACTTTTCTTCCGAGCTATGGAGTGCCAAAGACTTTGTGGCCGCAGTCTCACGGCCTTTACGTCTATGATTGGATTAAATCGCTGATTGCGGGTTCGAAAGATTGGGCAGATGTCGAGGCAGATTGAGAGACTTATCTAGCTGTACCCTTTGAGTGAGCTTTTAAAGAGGTTCAAACGGCAGAAAGAATTTCTTAAAAGCATGGAATCCTTTGCCGTTTGACGATTAGGAAAACAATCAAATAAAACTCTACGAAAACTCATCAAATTTTTTAACCCTTGGTCATCTTTAAGTCTCAGCAGTTTAGCAGAAAATCTTACGGACCAGCCTCTTTAAAAGCCCACTCAAGTGGGTCAGGTGAGAGACTTATCGACTCTGCTTTGCTTTTTTAGAAAATAATACCATCGCGGAAATCGTAAAAGGAAGTATAGCTAGCGAGATAAACTGCGAATAACTGATAAGACCGCCAAAGAGGTATCCTCGGTAATCATCCCCTCGAAAAAACTCTATTACGAATCGAGCCACGCTATAAATAGAGATGGCCTCAAGAAAGATTTGTCCAGAATATTGCCTTTTCTTGAACCTATAATGAAGAATAATAAAAACTACTAATCCTACCAAAGCTTCGTAAACTTGAGTTGGGTGAACTCGGACATTCCCTGAGGGAGAGAGCGTTTCTGGAGCATTGAAAGCCACCGCCCAGGGAACACTCGAAGGACGCCCCCAACAGCAACCCGCGAAGAAACATCCCATTCTCCCAATAAAAAGCCCGATGGCTCCACCGGGGGCGCAGATGTCCATCATTTCTAAAAACGAAATGTGTTTTAAGCGAGTGTAAAGATACATAAAGAAAAGACTGGAGAGAAAAGCCCCATAGAATGTGTATCCTCCTTCCCAAATTGCTAAAATCTTTGAAGGGTGTTTCGAGTAGTAAGAAAACTCTTCAAAAAAGACATGAAAAAATCTTGCTCCTAGCACTGAGCCTAGAACAGAAATGAAGAAAAAGTTTTCTACGTGTTTGGTTGGGATATCTAATTGAGCCGCTTTTCTCAACGCGAGAAAATAACCTACTGAAAAAGCAGTGGCCAAAAGAAAACCATAAGTGGGGATCTTTAAGTGAAAACTTCCAATCATCCAATCGATTAAAAACGGATGCATGTGTTTTAATCTCGTTCAAAAAAAAGTAGGAATCCAAACAGTAATAGAACTGTCGTTAATACTAGCACAAGCCAGTCGCCGTGGCGCGTATAAAACGTGGTTGGAGGAACATCCGGTAGTTTGACCTCCGAGATCAGAACTTCAGGCGAGTAGACCGATGTGACCGGTGAACGGTTACCGAGTGAATCAACAGTAAAAGAGATTCCAGTGTTAGTGACTCGAATTAGAGGAAGTTTGGTTTCGATTGAACGAAAAACAGAGAGAGAGCCGTGTAAAAAGGGCTCGGAGGTGGGACCAAACCAAGAGTCATTAGTCAAATTTACCACTGCATGAATGGGGTGACTGGCCGTTTTTCTAAAAAAACTAGGAACAATCGCTTCATAGCAGATAGTGAGTCCTAGCTTTGTGCCATCATTCAAAGTCACTGGCTCTTGTTGGTTTCCTCGCTCAAAATCTGCAACTTGAGGAAAGTAGCGATAGATGATTGGAAAGTACTCGCCCATTGGGAAATATTCACCAAAGGCCAAGAGTATATTTTTCATATAACTTTGAATAGAAACTGAGCCGTTGCTTTCGGGTTGGAGCAGAAAAGCTCCATTATAATCTTTGAAACTGCTGCGTTCGCTCTTAGCATAGCTTCCAGTGATTAGAGGTGTCCCCCATTGTAGAACTTGCGCTTTCAGTGCTTCGAATCTGGATTGAGAATTTCCCATCGTAAAAGGCATGGCAGTTTCGGGCCAGAGGATGAGGTCTGGTTTTGATTTAAGGGCGGTCTCTGTGAGCGAGTGATATTTGCCTACGACTTGGTCAATCAAGTTTCCAACCCGCATTTCGGCATTTACTTTTTCTAGACTTCCAATGTTGGCCTGAATCAAAGCCACTTTTAGAGTTTTTCCTGCCATGGGCGGGTGAGCCATTCGGTATTGACTGAAGCCTAGAGATAGGAACACCAAAGATAGAGGGACCAGCAGTGATTCCCAGGGACGCCTATTTAAAGGGATCGGAGGCAACAAAATCAAACCGATTGAACTGCCGAGACTATAGATCATAAAGCTAAGGAAGAGACTTCCGGTGTATTCGATAATCTGTGTTAGATAAGTTGCTTTGTAGAGACAATGGCCAAGATACCAAGGAAAAATTTTAGGAAAAAAATATTCGACGGTTGAAAATAGGGCTGGGAGAAAAAGCGAAAACCAAAAAGAGAGAAAATAGCTTGATCGTTTGTGGGGAGCAATTCTTTGATGAAGGAAGTTTGCGGCAGTAAAAAATATCGGAAAGTTCAACGCCCCGAAACCACAAAAAGCTAAAAAAATGAGAAAAGATAGCCACCAGGGTAGGTATCCGAACTCGTGGATGACATAGGTAACCCAATAAAATCCACCCAACATGATTATCAAAGACGTTAGAAAGCCTAACGCAAAGCTCTTCTTTAGTGTGAAATTTTCGAATGAAAGACGGTTGAATAAAATTGGAAAAACTAAAGCTAGCAGGGGTAAATTGAAAGTTTCAAAACTTAAAAAAACTAAGACGCCACAAAGAGCGCTTATAATCCAGGGGGTCTTAAATAGCTTTGGCAACATTGTGTATATAACGGTCAAAAAGTTTTTTAATTTCCCTTTGGGCCAGGGGAGTTACCATTCCTTTCATTAAACTGGGAAGAGGAAGCTCACCCGACAATGTGGCTTCAAAAGTTACTTTTGTTCCTTGGGCAGAAGGTGATAGGTGCCATCGACCCGAAAGTGCGGCTTTGTCTGTGTTTTTAACCGGAACGATTCGAACTTCATGTTCGGAGCATCTCTCAAACCGTGTCACAAAAGTAATTGTGAGTTCCTGTCCACCGTAACGAAGAGACTCGAATGTCCATCGATACGTATCGGGCCCCTCCTTAGTGAAGCTTTTTAGCCCCTCAAAATGCTTTGCAATGGAAGTTTCATAGTCCGTAATAAAATGGAGAGTTCCAGAGGCAGAGTGGGGGGAACTGAATTGCCCTGAACAACGAGTTTCTACCGTGAAAGCCATAATGAAAACTGTACCGTCACTTATAGAAATTGGCAAAAAAATCAGCTTTGTCTGACTCTGCCTTTATTTTTTTGCTAACAGACGGGTAAGGGCACAAGGAATTAGGCCAAAGATGAGAGCTAGGAATCCGTAAAGCAAAGGAACTGAATGAAAATGGAAAGTATCTAAAAGAAGTTTAGACTTAAAGACCAACCCAAGCAGAGCAAGAGCAACCGCATAAACTGTGATCCAAACGCCATTTTGGCCGGGGTTTTCTAATTTCTTAGGCAAAGCCCCGAATAAAAGCCCTAAGATGGTGCCGAAAAGCGTGAGGAATGTGTAGGTTCTAAGCGTCGTATCTTCAAAATTAAAAAATCGCAATGCAATAGGGAGTGAAGTTACAAGCCCCAGCGCTAAAAAACCTCGCATGAGAATGGGCCTGAAAAAATACCGATCAAAAAAAGGGGAATCTCTTTTCCTGGGCGGCTCAGACATCAAATCGTGATGGGTAGTGATAAGCCCCAGGGCGATGGTACAGGAAGGATCGATGATCAATTCAAGAAAAACGAGATGTAAAGGTTCTAAAATGGCTGGGATTCTTAACAAAATGGGAAGCAGGGTAAGAGCTCCGATAGGAATGTGGAGGGAGAACGTGTAGGTCATGGCTGTACGGATTTGTTGGTAGATTTTTCTGCCGAGCGAAATTGCAGTGACGATTTCGGAAAAATCATCATCTAAAAGAATAATGTCAGCAGCTTCTCTCGCGACGTCTGTACCCCGTTTTCCCATCGCGATCCCAATGTCAGCTTTCTTAAGGCTTGGTGCATCGTTGACTCCGTCGCCTGTCATAGCAACAATTTCTCCATTTCTCTGCAGTGTTTCGACGAGGGTCACTTTATCTTTGTGGGACATCCTAGAAAAAATGGCATCGCTTGAAAGAACCTCTTGCAGTTTGTCTTTGGGAAGAAGGGCCATTTCATCCCCCGTAAAGGCCTGAGTTTGAGAGGGGAATCCAGCTTGAATCGCGATCTTTTTTGCTGTGCTGGGATAGTCCCCAGTCAAAACAAAAACTTTAATGCCAGCTCGCCAACAGGTTTTCAAAGCATCGGGAACTGAGGGGCGTAAGGGATCTTCGAGCCCTAAAAGTCCTAAGTACTCAAACTCGAAATCATGGGTTTCATTGGGGAGATGGGTGGAGCCTTCAAATTGAGATTTTGCGACAGCTAGGACGCGAAGCCCCTCTTTTGCAAGATTCTCGACCTCGGTAAGAACGGCTTGGGTCTGATTGGAATCAAAATGACAAAGATCAAAAATATCTTCGGGAGCCCCTTTTGCAGCTACGATAAAATTGGAACTGCTGGGGGCTTTCCAGACGCATGCCATCGCTCTCAGTTGATCCGTAAGGGGATATTCTCGGACCAAATTCCAATCGAGATGTTGATGGTCCGTGTTTTTTAAATAATTTTCAAGAGTGCGGTGAATCGCTTTTTCCATGGGGTCGAAAGGATCTCGGTGGCTGGATAGAACAGCATATTCGATCAAAGCATGAAAATGTTCAGGGAGAGGATCAATG
>Ga0214923_10003734_pt1 | contig 18897 bp, 16 predicted proteins | sample LL1510_MetaG_FD_177993 | JGI IMG/M metagenome (GOLD analysis project Ga0214923, IMG submission 177993) | Freshwater microbial communities from Lake Lanier, Atlanta, Georgia, United States - LL-1510 | ecosystem: Environmental > Aquatic > Freshwater > Lake | place: USA: Georgia | collected...
TCGCCGCCAGTGAAGCCCGTGAGCCGGCCGCCGTGCTCCCGCGCGTGCCTCAGGCAGGCGAGGACGTCGAGCCCGTCGGCCCGATGGAAGCCGCCGTCGGCGTCGCTCACCGCAAGAATCGTGCACTCCGCGTCGCGCAGGAACTTCGCCGTGTGGGTGCCCACGTTGCCGAAGCCCTGGATCGCCACGCGGGTGCCGGGGATGCGGCGGCCGAGGCGGCTCAGGAGCTTGAGCGTGAGGGCGCCTACGCCGCGGCCGGTCGCCTCCTCGCGGCCGGGGATGCCGTGGTAGTCGATCGGCTTGCCCGTGACGCAGGCCGGCGAGAAGCCGTGGTATTTGTCGTATTGGTTCATGATCCAGGCCATCACCTCGGCCGTGGTGCCCATGTCGGGGGCCGGGATGTCGACGTCGGGGCCGAACAGGTCGTGGATCGCATCGACGAACCGGCGGGTCACCCGCTCGAGCTCGCGGCGCGAGAGCTTCGTGGGGTCGAGGGCGATGCCCCCCTTCGCCCCGCCGTAGGGGAGGTTCACGACCGCCGTCTTCCAGGTCATGAGGGCGGCCAGGGCCCGCACCTCGTCGAGGTCGACCCGCGGGTGGTAGCGGAGGCCGCCCTTCATGGGACCGCGGGCGTCGTTGTGCTGCACGCGGTAGCCGACGTAGGTGGCCATGTCGCCGGAGTCGAGCTCCACGGGGATCTGCACCTGCACCTCCCGCTTCGCGCCGAGCAACTGACGGCGGATGCCGGGGGAGAGGTCGAGCTGGTCGGCGGCGCGGTCGAAGTAGATGCGGCTGGATTCGCTCGCGTGCATGGCGTCGGTTGAAGTCCTGAAAAATCGCGAGCATATCGAGGGGCGGCTCCGCCGCACAAGCGAACGTGTGGTCGACGGGGGGCCGCCCAGGCTAAGATGGTAAGGCGGATCGTTTTCGAGATGCACCATGGCCCCTGCAACACCCAACGATTTTTGGACGGTCGCCGCCGAGTCGGGGCTCGTCGACGCCGATCGACTCGCGACGCTTCGGGCGGAGTTCGAGATCGAGTCGCTCTCGCCGGCCGCGTCTCCCGAGGCCGTCATCAAGGAGATCGCGAAGTGGCTCGTGCGCCGCAAGGTGCTCACGCTGTGGCAGGCCCGCAGAATGATGCGCGGCGACCGGGTTTCATTCTTCATCCGGGATTACCGCCTGCTCGAACGCCTTGAAAAAGATGCCTACCAGGGCCGGGCCGAGGGCCACCTGTTTCGCGCCCGGCACGAGCCCTCGGGCCGCGTCGTCCTCTTGTTGGTGCTCGACCAGGATCGGTGCCGCGATCTCGAGGTTTGGACCGACATCGTGCGCCGGACGACAGTCGCCAACCGTGCGGCCGATCCGGTGCTCAGCCGCACCTGGGCGCTCGAGCAGGGGGGCGGCAAGCGGTTCATCGTCTGTGAGGATGTCGAAGGCACGTCGCTGACAGCGGAGCTCGCCGCCCGCGGGCCGCGGCCGGTCGCCGAAGCCGGGCCGCTCGTGCTCGCGATCGCCCGCGGCGTCGCCGAACTCCACCGGCTCGGCGCGGTGCACGGGGGTATCTCGCTGGAGACGATCAAGCGCGAGCCGGCGGCCGAGTCCGGGCCGGCAACGGGCCACGTGAGGCTGCTCCAGTTTCCACTCGTGGCCGATCCGCACATCGTGCCGCTGCGGCCCCCGATCGACACACCGGAGGCGGTGCGCGGGATGGGTGCACGGGCGGCGTTCCTCGCGCCGGAGCTTCTGTTGCCGGGCGCCGTCTGCGATCTCCGGAGCGACGTCTACGCGATCGGCTGTGTGCTCCACGCACTCCTGGCCGGCGCCCTGCCCTGCTGGCAGGGGGATGCGGAGCGGACCCTCGCGCAAGCGGCGTTCCTCGGCCCGCCGCCGCTGGGGCCGGAGGTGCCGGTGGAGGCGGCGACGCTCGTCTCCTATCTCGTGGCCCGCGATCCCGCGGCCCGGTATCAGTCGGCGGCGGAGGCGGCCGATGCCATCGCTTTCTGTCTCGGCCTGCCGGCGGTGTCGCCCTCGCTGCCGGCACAGCAGCCATTCATCGGGCCCGAGGCCTCGGCGACGCAGTCGGTTGTGGCCGCGAGGCCGGCAGACGTGGTGCTCGCGGCCTCGCGGGCCACCGAGCCGGCGGAGTTCGTGCCGGCCGCCGAACCGCACCGCCCGGCGCGAAAACCAAGTCGGTGGATCGCCCCCAGCGTGGCTGCCGCGGCCGTCGCGGCCTGCGCGGCCGCCGCATTCATGCTCGCAGGCGGGCGAACTGCCGTCGAGGTTGCGGAGCCGCTGCCTGCGGTCCGCAGTGAGGTCGAGCGGGAACTCACCGCCGTCGTGACCGAGCCGGCCGTCGATCCGCCCGCAAGCGACAAGGCAGCCTCCGGCGCCGCGCCCGCGGAGGTGGAGGTGGAGGTGGAGGTGCCGAGCCGGCCGACCCTGAGGCTTGCGGACGCCGCGAAAATGCCCACCGTGCCCTGGGCATCCCCCACGAGCGGCTCGCCACCGACGCTCGCGCACCTGCCACCCGGGTCGCAGCTCGTGCTCCTCGCCCGCCCTGCCGACCTGCTCTCGAGCGCCGAGGGGCGGTTGGTCGTAAAGGCCCTCGGCAGCCGCGTGGAGCGGGCGCTGGCCGCGCTCGGCGCCGCCTGTGGCTGCGCGGGGGAGGAGATCGAACTCGTCCAGGCAGGCTGGCAGGCCGACACGGCCGCAGGCCCCGACGCGGTGGTCGGGGGCTGGGCAGTGCGCGGCACGCGGCCGCTTCCCGTGGCCGAAGACGAGGCCGCCCGAGACGAGGCCTGGGGCCGGACGACGCCGCAGGAGGTCGACGGCGAGACGATCCATGCGGGCCCGGCGCTCGCCTACTGGCTGCCCAGGGCCGACGATGGCCGCATGCTCGTCGCGGCACCCGAGAAGCTGCTTCGCGAGATCGTGGCCGCCGATGTGTCGGGCCGCAAGCGTGCGGCTGCGGCCGACTGGCGCGAGCGGCTCCAGGCAACCTTGCCGCCCGACCTCGAGGAACTCGTCGGCATGCTCGACGAGGAGCGGCAGGTCAGCGTATTCGGCTCGCCGGCCACCCTGCTGCACGATGGCCAGCCGGTGGTCGGGGGGCCGCTCGCCAAGCTCGTCGAGCCGCTGAATGCCCTCCTCGGCGAGGGAGCGGCTGCGGCGGCCTTCTCGGTGCACTGCGGCGACACGTTCTACCTCGAGCTCGACGTGATCCCCGGCCGCAGCGCCGCCGCCAAGGGCGAAGCGGCGGCGCTCGCCGAGCGCATCGCGGCGGTCGCTGACGAAGTGGAGGAGTATTGCACCACGCTCGAGCCGCACCCCTACGGTCGCAAAATAGTGATGCGGCTGCCGGGCATGATCCGAATCCTGGCAACGCAGCTCCGGTCTGCCGTCGAGGGGAAGGGCGTCGTGGTCAACTGCCACCTCCCCCGGCATGCCGGCCACAACCTCGCTCTCGCGGGGGAACTGGCCTTGGAGCAGGTGCCCGGGGCCGGCGGCATGGTCGCGGGCGGGGGGGCCGTCGCCGCACCGCAGTCGGCGACGGAGCGGCTGGCGAAGCGGATCTCGCTCACGTTCACCCGCGACACGCTCGAGAAGTCGATCCAGATGCTGGCCGAGGAGATCGGCCTGCCGATCGAGATCCGAGGCAGGGATCTGGAGCTCGAGGGAATCACGAAGAACCAATCGTTCGGGCTCGACGAGCAGGATCAGCCGGCGGAGGCAATCCTGGGCACGATCCTGGCCCGCAGCAATCCCGACGGCAAGCTGGTGTACGTGGTGCGCAGTCGCGACGGTGCCGAATCGATCGAGATCACGACCCGCGCGGCGGCGGCCAAGCGCGGTGACGACCTGCCCGCGATGTTCGCCACCGGGCCGGAGGCGGCCCGAGAAGAAGAGCGTGCGAAATGATCATCGTGATGCAGGCCGGCGCGGCGCCGGCGGACCTCGACCGCGTCGTGTCGCGGGTGGAGTCGCTGCGGCTCAAGCCGCATGTGATCGTGGGCACGGAGCGCACGGTCGTGGCGGTGGTCGGCGACGAGCGCGACGCGCAGGGGGCCGGCTTCGAGACGCTGCCCGGCGTGACCGCGGTGCTCCCAATTCTCGCCCCCTACAAGGTGGCCAGCCGCGAGGTGCAGGCGGAGCCGACGGTGGTGAAGGCGGGGCCGCTCGTGGTGGGCGGACGGAGCGTCGGCGTGATCGCCGGGCCCTGCTCCGTGGAGAGCGTCGAGCAGATCGTGGGCACCGCCCGCGCCGTGCAGGCGGCCGGTGCCACGGGGCTGCGGGGTGGCGCGTTCAAGCCGCGCACGAGCCCCTACAGCTTCCAGGGCATGAAGGAGAAGGGGCTCGAACTGCTCGCCGAGGCCCGCGCGGCGACGGGGCTGGCGGTCGTGACGGAAGTGGTGGCCCCCGAGGACGTGCCGCTCGTGGTCCGCTATGCCGACGTGCTCCAGGTGGGGGCCCGCAACATGCAGAACTATCGGCTCCTGGAGGCGGTGGGCCGCGTCCAGACGCCCGTGCTCCTCAAACGCGGTCCGGCGGCCACCGTGGAGGAACTCCTGCTCGCCGCGGAATACATTCTCGACGCCGGCAACCGGCAGGTGATGCTCTGCGAGCGCGGGATCCGCACGTTCGAGACGCATACCCGCTTCACGCTGCCTCTGGCCACGGTGCCCTGGCTCCACGCCCGCACGCACCTTCCCGTGGTGGTCGACCCGAGCCACGGCACGGGGCATGCAAACCTCGTCGAGAGCATGGCCGCCGCGAGCGTCGCGGCGGGCGCCGACGGGCTGATCATCGAGGTGCATCCCGATCCCAAGTGCGCCTCGAGCGACGGCGCACAGACGCTCGACTTCGCCGCCTTCGGCCGAATGATGGACGTCTGCCGGCGCGTCGCGGAGGCGGTGGGCCGCTCGCTCGGCTGACCCTCGCGCGATCCAACGCATGGCCTTCTCCCCGTTGCCACCGGCGTATTGCACGAACGTGCATCCCTGCCGCGTGCTCGCCGACGTGCCGCGGATGCTCGACCGCCACGCGCTTGCCGTCCGCGAGCGGTGCGGCTTCGCGATCTCGGTCGGCCTCTGGCTGCCCGAGGCGGCCGTCGCCGCGCCTGCCGCCGCCGCCACCGTGGCCGAGGCCCTCGCCGCCCGTGGCCTCACCTGCCACACGCTCAACGCGTTTCCGTTCGGCGACTTCCACAACGCCCGCGTGAAGGAGCAGGTGTATCTGCCCGACTGGGCCGATCCCCGCCGGCTCGACTACACACTCTCGTGCGGCCAGCTCCTCGCGGCCCTCCTGCCGCCCGGGGGCGAGGGGAGCATCTCGACGCTGCCGCTCGGATTCAAGGGGTTCGACCACGGCGCCGGCTTCAGCGCGGCTGCGGGCGACGCGCTCCTCGGCTGCGCCCGGCGGTTTGCCGAGATCGAGGCCGCGACGGGCCGCTGCATCCGCCTCGCCCTCGAGCCCGAGCCCTGCTGCCTGCTCGAGACGACGGCCGAGACGGTCGCCTTCTTCGCGGGGCTTTTCACCCGCGCGGCGGCGCTCGGCCTCGAGCCCGTGGCCCGGCGGCATCTTGGCATTTGCTACGACGTGTGCCATCAGGCCGTCGAGTTCGAGGATGCCGGCGAGGCGATCGCCGCGCTCACCGCGGCTGGCATCCGGATCAACAAGGTGCAGGTCAGCTGCGCGATCGAGGTGCCCGATCCCACCGATCCAGTGCAGCGTGATGCCCTCACGGCGTACATCGAGCCCCGCTACCTCCACCAGACCTTCGCCCGCGACGCCGGCGGCACGCTGCACCGCGCCCTTGACCTCACGGCAGATCTCCTTACCGACGCCGCCTGGCGGTCCCGGGCGCCGTGGCGGGTGCACTACCACGTGCCGGTCGACGCCGAGCGAATCGGGTCATTGCGCACGACCCGCGGCGAACTCGCCAGCGCCCTCGCCGCGATCGGCGGCCTCGACTACGCCCCGCACCTGGAGGTCGAAACCTACACCTGGCCCGTCCTCCCAGGCGCCGACGCGGTGGACCTGGCCACCGGCATCGCCCGCGAACTGATCGCCACACGGGCGCTGATCGAAACGTAGGACAGGCGTGCCGCCCGTCACTGCTCAATGCGCGCCGGCTCGTGACCGCCCACGCCCTCTCGCTTGACGTTCGGCACGTTGAGCGTGCCGGCTTCGGGGGAGCGGCAAAAGTCTCCTCACTCCGGCCGCGGCGGCCCTCGTTCGGGAAGCGTTCGCCGACTCCCCCGAAGCCTCCTCAACTGGCTTGATTACACAGGGGGGGAGGATCGGGGTCGTCCCCTACCATTCAGACGGCGTATGTGACCAGCGCAGCCATGGATGGCCAAGCGGAGGCGAGCGTCCGGCGAGATGGTACGGGGCGACCCCGAGCCGGCGCGTGCCTGACAAGCCATGACAGGCTGAAGCCCGTCCTACACCAGGGCCGGAGGCCCGGGTTCGTGCCAGCGGGCGGAGGCCCGCCAAGGGACGGTCGGCAGGATGCCCAGCCGTCCCGTGAATCTAGTCGAGCACGAGGAGGGCGATCGTCGTGTAGAGCACGATGCCCACGATGTCGACGATCGCCGACACGAAGGGGTTGCTCATCAGGGCCGGGTCCAGGCCCAGTGAGCGGAAAAGCAGAGGGAGGATCGAACCCACGAGCGAGCCGAGCATCACCACGCCGAGGATCGTGAACGGAATCACGAGCGCCTGCAGCGGCGTGGGCGCGTAGATGAGCGCGAGGAGGTAGCCGGGCACGGCGAGGAGAGCGCCGAGGAGGAGACCGAGCACGACCTCGCGCTTGAGGATTCGCGGCCAGTCGTCGAGCTTGCAGTCGCCCGAGGAGAGGGCCGTGATCACGAGGGTGGCCGACTGGTTGCCGGAGTTGCCGCCGCTGGCGATCACGAGCGGGATGAAGGCCACGAGCCAGGCGTGGTGGGTGAGGGGCGTGCGGGCCATCACCATCGCCGTGACGGCCGCCGTGGCGAACAGGATCGCCAGCCACACGCCGCGCTTCCAGGTCATCGTCACGAGGGCCGCCTCGAGGTAGCTCTCGCCGAGAGGGGTCACGGCGGCGATCCGCTGGGCGTCGTCGGTGGCGTCCTGACGGACGGCGTCGAGAACGTCGTCGTGCGTGACGATGCCGACGAGGCGGTTCTTCTCGTCGACGACCGGGATCGCGAGGAAGTCGAACCGGGCGAGCTTCTCGACGACCCGCTCCCGCGGCTCGTCCATCCGCACGCTGATGGGGTCGCGCTGCATCAAGTCGGAGACGAGGGCGGTGGGCTTGGCCAGGATCAGGTCGCGGAGCGAGACGAAGCCCACGAGGTGCCGCTCGGCGTCGAGCACGTAGATGTAATAGATGGATTCGCTGTCGGGGGCCTGGCTGCGCAGGCGGGCCACCGCCTCGCCGGCGGAGATGTCGGCCGGCAGCGAGGCGTATTCGGTGGTCATGAGGGCGCCGGCCGAATCCTCCGGGCAGGAGAGGAGCATCCGGATGTCGTGCCTCTCCGCCTTGGCGACGAGGGGCAGGATCTCCTCGACGAATTCGGGGTCGAGTTCGCGGAGCAGGTCGTCGCGGTTGTCGGCCGCCATCCACTCGAGGAGTTGGCCGAGGTGGGGGCGGTCTGCCGCCTTCACGAGCTCCACCTGCCTGGCCATCGGGTAGTAGGGAAAGATCTCCGCCTGCCGCTCGACGGGCACGGCGTCGAGCAGCTGCCAGAGCTCACGGTCGTCGAGCCCCTCGGAAAATTCGGCCACTGTGGCCGGATGCAGTTCCGCGGCCACCTCGCGCAGGCCCGCCGTGTCGCCCTCGGCGAGCATCACGCGCAGTTCGGGGATGAGGAGGGGATTGGCGGCGACCATGGGACGGAGCCGGGGGCGGGGCCGCGCCTATACTTTGGGGCCAGACGCGCTGGAGCAGAGTCGTGTCGGACGCAGGCCAGTATGCCATGAATGAGTCGGGAGTCGAATCCGGATTCGGGCGCCGTGCGGCAGGGCTCGCCGTGGCGGTGCTGCTTGCGTGTGCGGCGGCCGCGGGCCCGCGCGTCGGGCGGAGCGACGAGGGCTACGACCTCCTGCGGTCGAAGGCCTATCTCCCCGCCGACTTCGATCAGGAGGTGTTCGACGCGCTGTGGACGGCCTGGCCTGAGCCGCTCCGCAGCCGGGCCGAGCAGGCGTCGGTGGAGGAGCGGCGGCGGATGGCGATGGACCGATACGGTCTCGATCCGGATCCCGACGATCCTTCGCGTTCTTTGCAGTATGTCCGCGGGGCCGATGGGGCGTGGACGATGAGCTGTCTGGCCTGCCATCAGGGGCAGGTGGCGGGGCGGGTGATCCCGGGAGTGCCCAACTCGAACTACGCGCTGGAGACGCTCACCGAGGAAGTCCGCCTCGTGAAAGTGAAGCAGCGGAAGCCGTTCGGCCACATGGACATGGGCTCGCTGCTCCTGCCACTGGGCACCACGAACGGCACGACGAACGCGGTGATCTTCGGAGTGGCGCTGATGCGGCATCGCGACGCCGACTTGAACATCGTCCAGAGGCCGCCCCGGCTCGACCTCGTGCACCACGACATGGATGCCCCCGCCTGGTGGCACTACCGGCGGCGGCGGGGGCTGTATGCCGACGGCTTTGCGCCCAAGGGCCACCGGATGCTGATGCAGTTTCTGCTCGTCAAGGAAAACGGGCCGGAGAGGTTCGCGGAGTGGGAAGACGAGTTTCGTCGGATCGAGGAATGGATCGAGGCGCTCGAGCCACCGCGCTGGCCGTGGGCGATCGACGCGACGCTCGCAGAGCAGGGCAGGGCTGTGTTCGCGAGCCACTGCGCGTCGTGCCACGGCACCTACGGCAAGGGCGAGGAGTATCCCGAGGAGGTGGTGGTGATCGACGAGATCGGCACCGACCGCGTGCGGTTCGACTCGCTCACGCTCGAGGGGCGGCGCGACCTCAACAACAGCTGGTTCGGCCATCATGGCGGCGACGTGGAACGGCTCAGGAACCCGGGGCCGACGAACGGCTACGTGGCCCCGCCGCTCGACGGCGTGTGGGCGACGGCGCCGTATTTCCACAACGGCTCGGTGCCGACGCTCTGGCACGTGCTCCATCCCGACGGGCGGCCGGCGGCGTGGCGGCGGACGCGGGCGGGCTACGACCAGCCGCGGGTGGGGCTCGAGATCGCGACGGCCGAGGCCGTGCCGGCGAAGCTGCCGAGCGCCGAGCGGCGCACCTGGTTCGACACGTCGAAGCCCGGCAAGAGCGCCGCCGGCCATGATTTTCCGGCCGCGCTCGACGAGGCGGAGAAGAAGGCCGTGCTCGAGTACTTAAAGACCCTGTAGCGAACTGCTAGAATCTGCGGTCTTACTCCGAGGAATTTTCATGACCCAGCTCGAAGCCGCCCGTGCCGGCCTGATCACTCCCGAAATGAAGTTCGTCGCGAGTCGCGAGGACCTGCCGGAAGAGCTCATCCGCAGCGAGGTGGCGAGGGGCCGGATGGTGATCCCGGCGAACACGGTGCATCTTAGCAAGCGGCTCGAGCCGATGGCGATCGGCATCGCCGCGCTCACCAAGATCAACGCCAACATCGGCAACTCTGCCGTCACGAGCGACGAGCAGACGGAGCTCGAGAAGCTCCACATGGCCGTCCACTACGGCGCCGACACGGTGATGGATCTTTCGACCGGCAAGGATATCGACACGATCCGGCAGGCGATCATCGACGCCTCGCCCGTGCCGATCGGCACCGTGCCGATCTACCAGATGCTCGAGGAACTCGGTGGCGACATCGACGACATGAAGCCGCAGCACTTCCTCGACATGTGCGAAAAGCAGGCGCAGCAGGGGGTCGACTACATGACCGTCCACGCGGGTCTCCTCCAGGAGCACCTCCATCTCACGATGCACCGGATCACCGGGATCGTGAGCCGCGGCGGCTCGCTGATCGCCCGCTGGATGATGACCCACCGCCGGCAGAACCCGCTTTACACCCACTTCGAGGATCTCTGCGACATCTTCCGCCAGTATGACGTGACCTGGAGCCTGGGCGATGGTCTCCGGCCCGGCAGCATCGCCGACGCCAGCGACGAGGCGCAGTTCGCCGAACTGCACGTGCTCGGAGAGCTCACGCGTCGGGCCTGGACCAAGGGCTGCCAGGTGATGGTGGAGGGTCCGGGGCACGTGCCGATGGACCAGATCGACATGAACGTGAAGCGGCAGATGGAGGAGTGCGACGAGGCGCCCTTCTACGTGCTCGGTCCACTCGTCACCGACATCGCGCCGGGTTACGACCACATCACGAGCGCGATCGGCGCGGCGCTCGCCGGCTGGAGCGGTGCGGCGATGCTCTGCTACGTGACACCGAAGGAGCACCTCGGCCTGCCCGACGCCGAGGATGTGAAGCAGGGTGTGGTCGCCTACAAGATCGCCGCCCACGCCGCCGATCTGGCCCGGCATCGCAAGAACGCTCGGGTCCGCGACGACGCCCTCTCGCGGGCCCGGTTCGCCTTCGACTGGAACGAGCAGTTTCGCCTCGCGCTCGATCCCGAGACGGCCAGGAAATACCACGACCAGACGCTGCCGCAGGAGACGTTCAAGAGCGCCCACTTCTGCAGCATGTGCGGCCCGAAGTATTGCTCGATGAAGATCACGCAGGATATCCGCGACATGGCGGCCGCCCAGGCCGCCGGCACGCCCGACGAGCCCGTCACGATCCAGCTGCGCTGAATCCGGACGCCGAGGCGCGTCTGGTCGCCCGGGCCGCGAGGTGGATCAGGAAGCCCACCGGCCCGGCGAGGAACGTGAGCACGAGGGCGAGCGTGCGCAGCGGCCACGGGACGCCGAGCCGAATCGCGTCGCGGGCGATCCACGCCCCCGCCACCATGTCGAACACGAGGTAGTGCGTCCACGCGGCGGCAAACACCCAGTCGTCGGCGAATACGCTGCGGAGGCCTGCAATCGTCATCACGTCGCCCGGTGGCGGGCCGTCGGTCGTCAGCTTCCAGCCGATCACGGCCGCGTAGCAGGCCGCGAGCAGGCCCGGCACGACGAGCGCGCAGAGCACGTGTGAGACGAACCGGCGGGCCGGGAACGCCACGAGCACGATCCACGCGACAAGCGCGACGGTGTTCGTCGCCTGAAAGAACGCCTCGGGCGTGAGCGGGGAGTTCACTTCCGGCTCCAGCCCGTGCCGTCGGGGCGGTCTTCGAGCATGATGCCCGCCCCGGTGAGCGCGTTCCGCACGAGGTCGGCCGTCGCGAAATCCTTCGCCTTGCGGGCGTTGGCCCGGATCTCGATGATCAGGGCCATCAACTTCCCGACGAGTGCCTCGTCGGCCCCGCCGGCCTTCGCCTGCGGCGCCGTGAGGAACAGCCCGAGCACTCCGGTGAGTTCGCGGAGGACGAGCATCATCGCGTCGAGCGTGGCGAGCTCGGCCGTCTGCTTCTTCGCCTCGAGGCCGTGCTGATCGATGAACTTGTTGACGACGCGGACGAAGTCGAAGAGCGTCGCGATCGCGATCGCGGTATTGAAGTCGTCGTCCATCGCCGCCAGGAACCTGTCGCGCAGGGCTTTCGCGTCGACTCCCGCGGCGGCCACGGCCACATCCCCCGCGGCCCGGTTTCGGCAGGGCAGGGGATAGAACGCCTTCCCGGTGATCCGCTCGGAGCGGCCGAAGAGCCGCTCGAAGGCCTCCATCGCCCGGGCGCTCTCGCCCAGCGGCTCCTCGCCGAAGTGGATCGGGCTGCGATAGTGCGTCGAAAGCAGGAGCATCCGGATCGCCTCGGGCCGGTGGCGGGCGAGCAGGTTCTTGAAGGGCTCGGCCCCGGTCGACTTCGAGATCTTCGTCGCCGCCTGTGCAGCCGCTGCGTCGGCTGCCGGTGCCAGCGCTGCCGCGTCATCCGTCTCGCCACGTGGGCGGCCGCCCACCTTGCCCGCGGCGCCGGCCGCCTGCATCAGGCCGTTGTGCATCCAGAAAGTCGCCATCGGGCAGTCGTGGAGAGACTCGCTCTGGGCGATCTCGTTCTCATGGTGCGGAAACACGAGGTCGAGGCCGCCACCGTGGATGTCGAAGTGTGGCCCGAGGATCGCCTTGCTCATCGCCGAGCATTCGATGTGCCAGCCCGGCCGGCCGGGGCCCCACGGGCTCTCCCACGCGGGCTCGCCGGGCTTGGCCTTCTTCCAGAGTGCGAAGTCGGCGGCAGACCGCTTCCGCTCGGCCGTCGAGCCGCCTTCGCCCTGCGTCTGTTCGACCGAGCGGTTGGTGAGCTTGCCGTAGTCGGCGTCTTTGGTGACGTCGAAATACACGTCGCCGTCGCTCGCATAGGCGCACCCCTTGCCGATCAGCGCCTCGATGAAGGTGATGATCGTGCCGATATGCTCCGTGGCCTTGGGCAGCTCGTCGATGCCCGTCACGCCGAGCACCGCGAGGTTGTCGAGATAGTCGGCGGTCATCTCCTCGGCGAGTTTCGCCATCGTCGTGCCGCGGGTCGTACTCTCGGCGATGATCTTGTCGTCGACGTCGGTGATGTTCACCACCCAGGTCACATCCCAGCCGGAGTATTCGAGGTGACGCTTCACCGTGTCGAAGATCACGGGGCCGACCATGTGGCCGATGTGGCTCGGCTTGTACACCGTGGGCCCGCAGAGATACATCCCCACCTGGCCCGGCCTCACCGTCTCGAGCGGTGCCTTCTTCCTGGTGAGCGTGCTGTAGACCTCGATCTGAGGGAGAGCCGTCGCTGTCATTTCGCCTCCGTTCCCGTCACCGGTCCGATGCACCCGCCCGTCACGTCCGCTCGACGAGCACCACGGATTCGGCCCCGATCGCGAGCTCCTCGCCGATCGGGCCGACATGCTCGCCCGTCTTGGCCTTGAGCCAGACGGCCGCCGCGTCGAGCCCGAGGATCTCGGCGATCCGCTCGCGGATCCGCTGCCTGTGCGGGAGGATTTTGGGCCGCTGGGCGAAAATCACGCAATCCAGGTTCACGATCCGCCAGCCGGCGGCCGCGACCCGTGCATGGGCGGCCCGGAGCATGTCGGCGGAGTCGCGACCCTCGTTGGCGGGGTCGCTGTCGGGGAACATCTCGCCGATGTCGCCGAGCGCCGCGGCGCCGAGGAGGGCATCGGTGATCGCGTGCAGAAGCACGTCGGCGTCGCTGTGGCCGATCGCCGTCTTGTCGTGCGGGATCGTGATGCCGCCGAGCCGCAGGGCGTCGCCGGCCCCGAGGCGGTGGGTGTCTGTCCCAAGTCCGATGCGAAACGACGCGTGGCTGTCTGGCACGGGAGGCTCCCGGGGGCGGATACCCTGCAGATGGTCGCATGCCCGTCGCGGGGCGACAAGAGAACCATCCGGCGGAACGGATGCGGCCGGCGGCCGCTTGGTACACTGCCCGCATGAGCACCGCGCTGCGAGTCCGCCCCGTTTCGGTCGAGGAATACCTCGCCGGCGAGAGCCGCGCGGAGCGAAAACACGAATACATCGACGGCGTCGTGTATGCGATGGTGGGCGCGACCAACTCCCACAACACGATCGCCACGAACGTCACGGGTCTGCTCCATGCGCAACTTCGCGGGAAGGCCTGTCGGGTCTTCAACGCCGATGCCAAGGTCCGCGTCCGCCTGCCGTCGGGAACCCGGTTTTATTACCCCGATGCGTCGGTGGTGTGTCAGCCGAATCAGCCCGGAGACTCGTTCAACGACGCGCCCGTCGTGATCGTCGAGGTGCTCTCCGAGTCGACCCGCCGTGTCGACGAGCACGAGAAGCGGGAAGCCTACGCGGCGATCGACACCCTTCTCGTCTACATGCTGCTCGAGCAGGATGCCGCTGCGGCCGTCATGTATCGCCGCGGCGACGCGGGATTCGCCCGCGAGGTCTTTCTCGGCCGCGGTGCCGTCATCCCGCTCGCGGAAGTGGGCTGCGAACTGCGGCTCGCCGACGTCTACGCCAACGTCGCCCTCCCCGAACCATGAACCCCGTCATCGCCGTCGAGGGGCTGGCCAAGGAGTATCGCGTCTACGACAAGCCGGAGGGGCTCGCCGCGAGCGTGAAGAGCCTGTTCCACCGGCCGAGCCGGATCGTGGAGGCGCTCAAGGGCGTGAGCCTCACCGTCGGCCGCGGCGAGTTCGTGGCCTTGCTCGGCCCCAACGGCGCCGGCAAGACGACATTCCTGAAACTCCTCTCCGGGATCATCACGCCCACCCGCGGCACGGCACGGGTGCTCGGCCACGTGCCCTGGGAGCGGGCCGACGAGTTTCGGCGCCGGTTCGCCCTCGTGATGGGGCAGCGGAACCAACTGTGGTGGGACCTGCCGGCCGCCGAGAGTTTCCGCCTCCACCAGGAGATCTATCGCCTCGAGCCGGCCCGGTTCGCGCGGATCCGCGACGAGCTCGTCGACATGCTCGGCGTGAAAAAACTCATGCTCCAGCCGGTGCGCGACCTCTCGCTCGGCGAGCGGATGAAGCTCGAGCTTGTGGCGGCGCTTCTCCACGAGCCGGAGATTTTGTTCCTCGATGAGCCGACGATCGGTCTCGACGTGGTCGCCCAGCACACGATCCACGAGTTTCTCCGGCACGTGCAGGCCGAGCGGCGGACGACCGTGATGCTCACCACGCACTACATGAAGGACGTGGCCGCCCTCTGCGAGCGGGTGGTGGTGATCACGCATGGCGACGTGCTCTACGACGGCTCGCTCGCCCAGATCGTGGACCGTTTCACGACCCACAAGATCGTGACGCTCGACCTCGACGAGCCGCCCGAGCCAGGACGGATGGAACGGTTTGGCTTTCCGTGCGAGATTCGGGGGCCGCAGGTCGTGCTGCGGATCGACCGCAGCCGGATCGCCGACCTGCTCCCCGAGATCCTGCGCACTGCCGGGGTCCGCGACGTGTCGGTGGAGGACGTGCCGCTCGAGGAGATCGTGGCCGGCCTGTTCCGGGCCGCGCCCGCGGAGCGAGCCGTGGGGGTGGGCGCATGAGCGGGTTGCCCACGACCGCCGCGGGCCGGCCGGGCCCGCTCGCCGAGCTTGCCACGCGGCTGCGGATCTGGTGGACGATGCTCACGATCTCCCTCGAGGAGCGGCTCGCCTACCGGGGCGACTTCATCCTCGGCACGGCGATGCGATTCCTGCCGATCGTGACGCAGGTGTTTCTCTGGACGGCCGTGTTCACGGCCACCACGCGCAGCGACATCGCCGGTTACTCCCGCACCGACATCGTGGCCTACTACCTGCTCACGATGGTGACGCGGGCCTTCTCCAGCATGCCCGGGCTCGCCGGGGGCATCGCCCGCAGCGTCCGCGACGGCTCGATCAAGAAATATCTCGTGCAGCCGGTGGACTACGTGTCGTTTCTGCTCGCCGCCCGGATCGCCCACAAACTCGTCTACTACGCCGTGGCGATCATCCCCTTTGCGGCCGTGTTCTTCGTCTGCCGCGGCTACTTTCCGCCCGTGCCCGATGCGGCCACGATCGCGGCGTTCAGCCTGTCGCTCGTGCTCTCGTTCCTGCTCGGCTTCCTCATGGAGGCCACGCTCGGAATGCTCGGCTTCTGGTTCCTCGAGGTGTCGAGCATCATCTTCGCCTACATGCTCGTGCAATACCTGCTCTCGGGCCACATGTTCCCGCTCGACATGCTGGCCGGCGTGCCCACTGGCTTCGCCGGCGTGAGCGTGGCCGACCTCGTCCGCTGGCTGCCCTTCGAATACACCGCCTATTTTCCCGCGGCCGTCTGGCTGGGGAAGATCCGCGGGATGGAGCTCGTGCGGTCCCTCGCGATCGAGGCGGCCTGGGTGGTGGTGATGGCCGCGGCCTGCCGCCTCGCCTGGTGGCGTGGCACGCGCCGCTACAGCGCGTTCGGAGGCTGATGTGGGCCGGTATCTCTCGATCTTCCGCACGTTCGCCAGGGCCTGCCTCGTCCGCGACATGACGTTCCGGGCGAACTTTCTCCTGGAGTGCGTCACGAGCCTGGGCTGGATGTCGATGAACCTCGCCTTCTACGTGCTCGTGTTCCAGTTCACGCCCGAGATCGGCCGGGGGACGGGCTGGACGCGGGAGCCGTTCTTCGCGTTCGTGGCCACGGGGCTGATCATCAACTCGATCGTGCAGGCCCTGTTCATGCCGAGCGCGGAGGAGCTCACCGACATGGTCCGGACCGGCGGACTCGACGCCGTGCTGGTGCAGCCGCTCGACGCCCAATTCCTGCTCTCGATGCACCGTGTCGACTTTTCGTCGTTCGCCAACGGCCTCGTGGGCTGCGGCCTCTTGGCGTGGGCTCTCGCCCGGATGGACCACGCCCCCTCGCCGACCGCGTGGCTGCTCTATCCGGTCTTGATCCTGTGCGGCGTGGCGATCCTCTACAGTCTCGTGATCATGCTCGCGGCCGCCACGATCCTCCTCGGACGCAACCAGAGCCTCTACGACTTCTGGTTTTACCTCACGAACTTCTCCCGCTATCCGGCCGAGATCTACGCCGGGCCGTGGGGCGGCCCGCTGCGGGCGCTGTGCACGTTCGTGATCCCGATCCTGCTCGTGGTGAACGTGCCGGCCCGGGTGATCGCCCAGCCGCTCGAGGGCGGTGCGTGGGGCCTCGTGGCCTTGGCCGTCACCGCGGCCGCAGCGGCGCTCGTCACCTCGCGGCTCGTGTTCCAGGCGGCCCTTGCAAAATACCGCAGCGCGTCGAGCTGAACAGCCTTCGCGGGTGCGGAGGCGTAGAGATCAGAGACCTGCTCATGGAAACACACTCCGTGCCCGGTTCGTGATCCTTTGATACAGTGCAGGGGGCTGTGGCGCCCCGACGTCGGAATCGGCAGCCCCCGGAGAGCGAGACGATGGCGGCAGGAGACCGACTGCGGGCGGAGCGACGGGTGCTGGGAACGACCGTGTCGTACATGCATCACGGGATCGATGTCGGCGACGGCACGGTAGTGCATGCCCGACCCCACGACTTTCGGCGTCCGTTCGCGGGCGGCCGCGTGGAGCGCATCGGTCGCGAGGTGTTCGCAGCCGGCTCCCCGATCGACGTGGTGCGCGAGCCCGCCGCCGCCTTCTCACCCGCGACGATCGTCGCCCGGGCACTGCGACACGTCGGCCGTCCCGGCTACTGTCCGGTCGTGGACAATTGCGAGCATTTTGCGACATGGTGTGCCACCGGGCAGCGGGCCAGTCGCCAGGTCGATCTCGTCGTGAGCCGACTGGAAAGCGCCGCGAGGACGGTCGCGGTGGCCGTTTCCGCCCGCGCGGTCGGCGGGGCTGCGGCTCGTGCGACGGCGCGGCTCGGGCTGGGGGTTCTGGTGCCGGCGGCGGTGGCGGGCGACGTGGCCGCCCTGGCGGCGGAATGGCGGGCGTGCCGCGCGGGAAAGTCCGTAGCACAGGGCCGGCTGGAAGGTGCCCGGGCCGGGCTGGCCACGTCGGTGGCCGCGTGCGCGCTCGTCGGCCTGCGGGCCGGGCCTGCTGGCGCCTTGGTCGGTGCCGGCCTGGGGCTCGCGGTGTGGGCGGGCGGTGCGATCGCCGCCTCCGCCTCCGGCGGCCGGTCCTGATGCGGCCTTCACCACCCCAACCGCGCGGCTGCGGTGGCGCGCCGCCCGGGGTCGCCCGACCCCGATCAGGCTATCGCCTCTTGCGACCCGCGGCCGAAGCCGAACGCCGCCTTGGTCTCGGCGAGGCCGGCTCGCGGCCGTCCTCGAGCACGTCGATCGTGCCGTCTTCGACCCGGTACAGCCAGCCGTGGATGCGGGGCAGGCTGCCGCGTTCGTGCCGGTTTCTGATGAGGGCCAGGTTGCGCAGGTGCTTGATCTGCAGTTTCACGTTCTCGGCGGTCAGCACCGCGAGCTTCTCCTCCCGGGACAGCTTCCGCTCCGCCGCGATCCGGTCGGCCGCCTCCTTCGCGCCGGTGGCGATGCACAGCCAGTCGGCGATGTAGTTCTCGCGCACGCCGTCCTCGATGGCGGCGATGCCGCCGCACCGGGTGTGGCCGCACACGATGATGTCCTCGATCTTCAGGTGGACGACCGCGTACTCGAGGATCGACGCGATGTTGACGTCGTTGAAGGCCACGATGTTTGCGACATTACGGTGCACGAACAGGGTGCCGGGCCGTGATCCCGTGATCACATCCTCGCTGACCCGGGAATCGGAGCAGCCGATCCACAACACCTTGGGCGTCTGCCGGTCGGCGATCGACCGGTAGTAGGCCTGATTCGGGCGGAATTCCCCGGTCAAAAACCGGGCATTGCCTGCGAGCAGATCGTCGATCATGAGAAGCCTCGGGGCGGATGGCCGCCCGAGGAGAGGACGGCGTTCCAGGAGCCGCAGAGTATCGCTGGTCATGAACGGAGCCGTCAAACCGCCACGCGCGGAGCTACACTGCCGATTCCCGGAGACGTGCGATGACCACCGTTCTGGCCTGGCTGCGACTCCTGCGAATTCCGAACCACGCGACGGCGGCGGCCGACGTGCTCGCCGGATTTTTGATCGCTTCGCGGGCCCGGGACGTCGGACCACTGCCGGCGGCTTTCTGGTGGGCGCTCGGGGCCGGACTCGCCTTCTACGCCGCGGGCATGGTGCTCAACGACGTATTCGACGTCGAACTCGATCGCCGTGAGCGGCCCGAGCGGCCGCTGCCGGCGGGCAGGATCGCGGTCGGCACGGCGGCCGCCGTGGGCCGCGGGCTGCTCACCATCGGCAGCCTCTGCGGCTGCCTCGCCGCCTTCAACTCGGGGCACCCGGCCGTCGCGCTCGTGGGGGCGGCCCTCGCGGCGACGGTGTGGATCTACGACCGGTATGCGAAGGCCACGCCCTTCGGCCCCGCCATGATGGGCACCTGCCGCGGCCTCGCCTGGCTCCTCGGCATGACGGGGCCGAAGGGCGTGGCCTTCGCATACCGGTCGTAGATCCA
>Ga0214923_10003735_pt1 | contig 18897 bp, 18 predicted proteins | sample LL1510_MetaG_FD_177993 | JGI IMG/M metagenome (GOLD analysis project Ga0214923, IMG submission 177993) | Freshwater microbial communities from Lake Lanier, Atlanta, Georgia, United States - LL-1510 | ecosystem: Environmental > Aquatic > Freshwater > Lake | place: USA: Georgia | collected...
TTTGCGCGGCGTCTACCCCTTGGCGGCCCCGGTAGCCCGCACCAGAGGCATTTACCCCTTCCCCGCCTGTGTCACGCCCTTGCAATTGCGAAACCATTTGCTCCACAGGACCGCCCGGCACAAATTGGATAACCACAAAGGTCAGCAACAAAATACCCAACAAGGTGGGAATCATCAACAGCAAGCGTTTAAGGATGTAGACGAACATGTCAACGGCTCTCCATCAGGTTGTTCTCGGAGGCCCACCAGGTCGAGGTGATCCAGGTTTCGGGTTGGTAATAACGCGGCGTCACCGCAGGACGCTCAAAACGGCCTGAACGCCAAGACACCCTGTGCACACTGCCATACCAATGCGGAACGCTGTAATGACCGTGGCGCAAGACCCGGTCTAAGGATTTCAGGGCTGCCACAAGCTGAGGTCGGGTATGTGAAGCAATGGCTTTGTCGAGCAAGGCATCCACCGCGGGGTCTTTGACGCCGATGACGTTACTTGAGCCCTCGGTGTCTGCGGCTTTGGAGCCAAACCGCTCCAGCAATTCGGTGCCAGGCGCTTCACTGCCGCCAATGCGGTTGCTGATGAGTTCAAAATCAAAAACGTCCATGCGCTTTTGCAGAACCGCAAAATCCACCACCTTGTATTTCACCTGGAATCCCAGCTTTTCCAGGTTTTTGGCGTAAGGGGTAACCACGCGACCCATGGAGCCCGAATTGTCCAAAAACTCCAAGGTGAATGCCTCTCCTTTGTCGTTTCGCAAAGCACCATCCCGGTAAGTCCAACCCGCTTGCACCAAAAGGTCTCGCGCTTGGCGCAAGTGGTCTCTGAGGGTTTGGCCACTGTTCGGATCCAAGCTGGTGACAGGTGGCAAAGGCACTGGGTCTGTGAACACCTCGGGCGCAAGCAGATGCCGCAATGGCTCGAGCAAGGCCAGTTCTTCGGCTGTCGGGAGGCCTTTGGCCTCGAAATCGCTGCCCACAAAATAGCCGCGCACCCGCGTGTAAGCCTGATAAAAAAGCTGGCGGTTCATCCATTCAAAGTCCATCGCCAGGGCAATCGCTTGGCGCACCCGCTTGTCCTTGAATTTTGGCAACCGTGTGTTAAACATGAAGCCTTGGAAATCACCAGCGTTGCCATGTTTGAACTCCTCTTTGATCAGGGTGCCGTTGTCAAACAGCTTGCCTTTGTAACCGCGTGCCCATTCACGCGCCACAAAGGCCTGGATGTAATCAAATTCTCCAGCTTTGAAGGCTTCAAACTGAGCAGTAGTGTCTTTATAAAGCTTGTAGGTGATGCGATCAAAATTGAACATACCCTGTCGGACATTCAGGTTTTTCCCCCAGTAGTTGGGGTCGCGAACATATTGGATGTCTTTGCCAAAGTCGGTTTTGCCAATTTTGTAAGGGCCTGAGCCAATCGGCACCTCGGTGACGACTTGGTCAAAGGCTTTGCCAGCGCCCCATTTTTGGCTGAACACGCCCATGCCCCCGACGATCAAGGGCAGTTCTGCGTTGGCCCGCTTGAACTCAAACCGGATGTCTCGCTGCGAGACCACCACTGCAGCCTTGACCTCGCTGAAATAGGTGCGGAATTGGGGTGCGGCCTGTTTGCTGGTTAAACGGTCAAAAGAGTACTTGACATCGGCTGCCAGCACCGGGTCACCATTGTGGAATCGAGCATCTTGGTGCAATCGGAAGGTGACAGACAGTTTGTCAGGCGCCACGCTCACGTCTTCGGCCAATAAGCCATAGGCAGTGGTCGGCTCCTCGCTGTTGCCCACCAGCAAAGTTTCCAGCAACAATCCGCCCAAAGCAGGCGGTGGCGTGCCCTTGAGCGTGAACGGGTTGTACTTATCAAAACTCGAAGCACGAGTGGGTGCAACCATCACGATCTCTCCGCCTTTGGGCGCTGACGGGTTGACGTAACTGAAGTGCTTGAAGCCAGATGGGTATTTGATGTCTCCAAATTGGGCATACGCATGCATGGCCCAAGCACCCGTCGAGCTACACAAGAGCAGGCTAAGTAGAAAAGTTCGCATGCGACAATTCTGCAAGATTTTTCAGGAGCTGCGAAATGCAACAAAAAACAGGGTTTCTGGCAGGCAAAAAATTGTTGATCACCGGTGTGTTGTCTAACCGCTCGATCGCTTATGGAATTGCCAAGGCCTGCCATGCCCAGGGTGCCGAACTCGCCTTTAGCTACCAAGGCGAGCGTTTCAAGGAACGCATCACTGAATTTGCCGATGAATTTGGTTCCAGCTTGGTGTTTGATTGCGATGTGGCCAGTGATGAACAAATCGCCGACCTGGTCAGTGGATTAACCCGGGCATGGACAACCTTTGACGGTTTTGTGCACGCGATCGGATTTGCGCCACGCGAGGCCATTGCGGGCGACTTTCTGGACGGCCTCAGCCGCGAAGCTTTTGCCGTTGCACATGACATCAGTGCATACAGCTTTGCTGCCATGACCAAGGCCATGCTGCCTTTCTTCAACGACAAGGCGTCGGTTCTGACACTTTCCTACTTGGGCGCCCTTCGCAGTGTGCCCAACTACAACACCATGGGCTTGGCTAAAGCCTCATTAGAGGCCTCGGTGCGCTACCTGGCGGAGTCATTGGGCAGGCACAACCGTGGCATGCGCGCCAATGGCATCAGCGCCGGTCCGATCAAAACCCTGGCCGCATCGGGCATCAAAGGCTTTGGCAAGATTTTGGACGTGGTGGCCAACAACTCTCCGATTCGCCGTAACGTCACCATCGAGGATGTGGGCCATGTGGCGGCGTTTTTGCTATCCGATTTAGCGGCTGGGGTGTCGGCAGAAATCACATATGTGGATGGCGGTTTCAGCCAGGTTGTGCCGGGAATTGCTGATTAATATTTCGCCGATTGTGGCCTACAAAGGGTACTTGGATACCTGCTGGGTTGCCATGTTTGCAAAGCACACAAACCCATCTCTCAAAGTCCACAGGTGGGTTGAATAGACCGACCTTGTCCGTTTGTGAGCAAAAAAGTCAACGGTCAGCAGAAAACTGCGCCATCGCCACCCCTGGCAAAATCAACCAAGCGCCGACCAAATGGTGCCAGCCCAGAGGTTCATCGAGTACCCCCCAAGAAACCACCGCACCCCACAATGGTCCCAGGTAAAGCACCATGCTGACTCGGCTGGCCCCCAAAACGGTTTGACCCCACGCATACACACTGTAGGCCACGATGCCTGGAAAAAAACCAACCACCAGTACCATCAGCGCTGCCTGCCCGGTCCATGCAGGGGCTTGCGGCTGGATGGCCTCCCAAATTACAAACGGCAGGACCACCAGACAACCAAAGAAGGCCATCACAGACAAACGCGCCAACCCACTCAAAGGTGAAGGCCAGTGTTTTTGCAAAAGAGCAAACGCTGCCCAACTGCAGGCTGCCAGCAAAATCAAGGCGTCGCCCTCGACCCAATGCACCTGTGAAAGCGAGGACCAATGGCCTTGCACCACGACATGCACCACACCAGTCAAGGCCAGTATCACCCCCAACCCTTGCCACCAGCGCATTCGCTCTTTCAACCAGAAAACGGCAGCCAAACAAATAAAGACCGGGGCAGAGGCGTAAATGAGGGAAATGTTCATGGCCGAGGAAGTGCGTGCGCCGACATAGACCCAAGCGCCGCAAATCAACATACCAAAGACGCTGAGCACCAGGAAGCGCCGCCAGTCTTGCGCGATGTGCGTGCGATGCTGCCAAAGTTCTCGTCTGGTCCACCAACCCAAGCAGAGCGACACGATCAGCCAGCGTCCCAAGGCCAAACCATGCGGCTCAATCACGCCTGGGGCCATGCGGGCAACCATGAAGTTAAAGGCCCACATGGCAGGCACACACCAAATGGCGATGGCTGACAGCCTGGCAGTGGCAGATTTTTTCATGGCAGGATTGCCAGCCTTTTCAACACACCCCAAGCGGACAGGCCATGCGACACAGGAATGAATGGCAACTCGTTCACCGGCTCAAGGCCTTTTGCGCCAAGCTGGCTACTTCTGCAGCAGGTCGATCTCGCAAACGGTGGTCGCTCCACACCTGCCGCCATCGTTTGGCGCCTTGTTGACCGTGTCGCAATCCCAACATGTGCCGAGACACCGCCAACCAACCAACACCCTTGGCCGCTTGTTGACCCATGTATTCCACCATTCGGGCTTCCACTTGGTTCATGTCCAAAGTTTCAGCAGCTTGCCCCATCAGTGCATCCCACTCACTCAAAAACCATGGCCGTTGGTATGCTTCGCGCCCCACCATCACGCCGTCTAATTGGGAGAGGTGTTCAGCCACCTGGGTGCGATTGGTAATGCCCCCGTTGATCATGAACTGAACCGCAGGAAAATCCTTTTTCAGTCGCCGCACCCAGTCGGGTTTGAGTGGCGGAATTTCGCGGTTTTCTTTGGGTGACAGGCCCTGTAACCAAGCATTTCGGGCGTGCACGATGAACAAACCACAGCCGGCTTGCGCGACCATGCCGACAAAGTCACACACGAAGTCATAACTCTCATTGCGGTCAATGCCGATACGGTGTTTGACGGTGACCGGAATGTCCACCGCGTCCTTCATCGCTTTGATGCCATCGGCCACCAACTCAGGCTCAGCCATCAGGCAAGCGCCAAATGCACCGCGTTGCACCCGCTCGGATGGACAGCCACAGTTGAGGTTGATTTCCTGGTAGCCCCACTGGGCACCCAACTTGGCAGCACGGGCCAAATCGGCAGGGTCGCTGCCGCCCAGTTGCAGGGCAACGGGTTGTTCAGCTGGGCTGAAATCAAGGTGGCGCTGAACGTTGCCATGTATCAGTGCCCCGGTGGTCACCATCTCCGTGTAAAGCATAGCGTGGCGAGACAGCAGTCGGTGGAAATAGCGGCAATGGCGGTCAGTCCAGTCCATCATGGGCGCGACCCTTAAGCGGCCATCGATCTTCAGGGATTTATTCACTTGGGCTCAAACCATCAAACAGGGAAAAATCAGCCATTTTCGCTTTGGATTCAAAACAAGCTCATCTGACGGTTGTGCAACAAGTAATTGGCCACAAACTGCCACAAGATCGGGTGCTGTGCATTTTGGTGCCAAAGGGGTTGCATGTATTTTTTGGTATACCAATGTTCCTGACTTTCCAGGTGGCACCCGATCAAGCCCACTGAACCTTGCACGATCGCCATCGGGTCGCCATTGGCATAGGTCGCCACGGTTTGGAAGTCACCCCCTAAAAAGGTCGGTCCATCGTAAAAGTACATCTGGTGGTCATGGCCCAGCCACTTGATCGATGCCACCGTGCCATACGAGGATCGGATTTCAGCGCGTCGTCGCTTGATGTACTGCACGCAGCGGGTGGTTTTCAGCAAGTTAAAGTAATAGGCATCTGCCCAGTAAGCCCCCATGCAGATGCCCAGGTACTTGCCACCACTCTGCATGAACGCACGGACATCAGGCAAGTTGGGCTTGAGCACGTTGCGAAACGCCGTTGCCTCGCCGTCCCCACCAGGAAACACAACCAGGTCGACATCGTCAAAAAAACCGCCTGACACCTTGTACTTGGTGAATATTTTGATGCGAGCCATGGGGCTGAAGGCTGCGATCACCCCATTGACCGAGTCGGCGGAACAGGTGGGATGGTGCAAAAAAAGGGCGATGGTCTTCTTCATGCAGGCTGCCTGCGAAGCTCACTGTGCGATGTCGAGGACCACCTGGCCAATGGTCTGTCCTGCCTCCACCGTTTGGTGGGCCTGCACCACCTGGTCCAAGGTGAAAACCGCGCCTATGGTGTGCGCCAGCAACTGGTTGGCCAGCATGTCGGATAACTGGGCCAAACATGCTTGTCTGTCCGCAGGCTGGAGGTCATAGACCAAGAAAAACTTCAAGCCGATCGAGCTAAACAGCAAAGGGCGAAAACCGATACTGATGTCGAGCGGGGGATTGGATCCGTAGCAAACCACTTGGCCATGGGCTTTGAGCAATCCGTGCGACAACCAGCCAGCAGTTGTGGAAAAGTCCATGTCTATCACTGCATCCACGCCCTGCCCGCCGGTCAGTTCCTTGACCAGCCCCACCACATCTTCAGTTTTGTATTCAATGCAATGCGCTGCACCCGCTGCATGGGCATGGGCTGCTTTGGCCGGATTGCCCACTGTGCCAATGACATGCGCACCGGCTTGGCTCAGCATTTGGGTGATGTAGTGGCCTACCGCTGATGAAGCGCCGGTCACCAAGACCTGCTTGCCACGCATATCGCCTGCCAGCCGCACGGCCTGCAAGGCCGTGAGGCCAGGGATACCCATGCAGGCGGCTGCATGAAACGACAGGCTGTCGGGCATGCGAACCGCTTGCGATTGGGGCAAAACCACATATTCGGCCGAGGTACCAAAGGGTCTTTGCCATTGCGCGTTCCAGGTCCAGACCCGCTCGCCCACACGGCTGGCAGAAACCCCCTCTCCCACCGCATCAATCACGCCAGCACCGTCGCTGTTGGGCACTATGCGCGGACCGCCAAGCGGGCGCGCCATGCGCGACTTCACATCCGACGGATTGACGCCTGAGGCATGCAAGCGAACCCGAACTTCGCCCACGGCAGGCTGTGGCGTGGGCATCTCTCCTACCACCATGACCTCGGCGGCTGGGCCATTGCGTTCGTACCAAGCGGCTTTCATACTCACCCCATATGCAGACCGCCGTTGCAAGAGAAATCTGCACCGGTGGTGAAACCTGATTCATCACCCGCCAACCAGCCCACAATCGAGCCGATTTCCTCGGGCGTCCCCAAGCGCTTGACTGGAATGGTGGCCACAATTTTTTCGAGAATTTCGGGCTTGATCGCTTTGACCATGTCTGTCCCGATATAGCCAGGACTGACGGTGTTGACGGTCACGCCTTTGTTAGCCATTTCTTGGGCCAAGGCCATGGTGAAACCGTGCATCCCAGCTTTGGCGGCCGAATAATTGGTTTGACCAGACTGGCCCTTTTCACCGTTGACCGAGGAGATTTGGATGATGCGGCCCCAGCCTTTTTCGACCATGCCTGGCACAACTTGCTTGGTGACATTGAACATGGCGTTCAAATTGGTGTCGATCACAGCCTTCCAGTCATCGACCGTCATCTTCAAGAACATCCGGTCACGGGTGATGCCCGCGTTATTGACCAACACATCGATTGGGCCATGTTCAGCCACCGCTTTGCTAAAGGCCTGGGTGGTGGATTCCCAGTCGGCCACATTGCCCACAGATGCGAAGAAGGTATAGCCCAAGGTTTTTTGTTCGCCCAGCCATTTGTCGAAATCTCGACTGGGACCACAACCTGCGATGACTTTGTAGCCCATTGTGTGCAGGCGATGGCAAATGGCGGTTCCAATGCCGCCCATGCCACCGGTCACGTAAGCGATTTTTTGACTCATGTTGTTCACTCCAGCTGATGTGATGATTGTTTGATTCAGGCACGTTGCTTCACGTAACGGCCTGGGGCAGGTTCGATGGCTTTGAATTTGCCACGCCCATAGGTTTTGGGGGCAGCCACTTGTTGGCCTGCATTTTTTTTGAGCCAGGCAAACCAATCGGTCCACCAGCTACCCGGGTGTTCTTTTGCCTTGCCAAGCCAAGCGCTTAGGGTTTTGGGGAAATTGCTGTCTTGCCCCACCCAATGGCTGCGTTTGTGGGCGGCAGGCGGATTGATGACCCCTGCGATGTGGCCAGAAGCGCCCATGACAAAGCGCTTGGGACCTTGGAAAATCTGGGTAGAAGCATATGCCGCGCCAATCGGCACAATGTGATCCTCTCGCGAACCATAGATATAAACCGGAACGTCTACCTTGCGCAAATCCAAGGACTCTCCGCAAATGGTGGTTTTGCCTGGTTTGATGAAATTGTTTTCCAGGTAGGTGTTGCGCAAATACCAAGCGTACCAGGGCCCTGGCAAATTGGTGGTATCGCTGTTCCAATAAAGCAAATCAAAGGGCGGCGGGGTTTCCCCCTTCAGGTAATTGCCCACCACATAATTCCAAACCAAATCGTTCGGGCGCAAAAAACTAAAAGTCTGAGCCATGTCGCGCCCAGCCATCAATCCACCTTTCGAAAACTGCGTTTCACGGAATTTGACAAAAGCCTCGTCAATGAACACGTCCAACACACCGGGGTCAGAGAAATCAACAAAAGTGGTCAAGAGGCTCGCACTGGCCACCGGGTCTTGTCCACGCGCTGCCAGCACACCCAAGGCAGCGGTCAGCATGGTGCCGCCCACGCAAAACCCCAGTGTATTGATTTGCGGCATGTTGCCAATTTGGCGTGCCACTTGAATCGCTTGTATCACCCCTTTTTCAATGTAGTCGTCCCAGGTCGCATGCGCCAGCGAAGCGTCTGGGTTGCGCCAACTGACCATGAAGGTTCGGTGACCCTGAGAAACGGCATAACGCACCATGGAATTGGCGGGTTTCAAATCAAGGATATAAAACTTATTGATGCAAGGGGGCACCATAAGTAAGGGTCGTTGGTAGGCCTTGGCAGTCGTTGATTTGTACTCGATGAGTTGAAACAACTCGTTCTCAAAAACCACCGCGCCCTCTGTGGTGGCCACATTCTTGCCGACCTCAAATAAGCTTTCATCGGTCATCGAGACATGACCTTGCTGCAGATCGCGCAGCATGTTTTGCAAGCCAAATCTGATGCTCTCACCATTGGATTGAATGGCTTTTTGCAAAGCCTCGGCGTTCAGCGCCAAGTAATTGCTGGGAGAAGACGCAGCCGTCCATTGCTCAACCGCAAAGCGAATGCGGGCCCGGGTTTTTTCATTGGTATCGAGCGAATCGGCAAGCACCATCATGGTGCGGGCGTTGAGCAGGTAAAGCGACGCGGCATAGGCCGCACTGGGGTTTTGCTGCCAAGCATGGTTGGCAAACCGCCTGTCATTCAAGACCGGCGGTTTTTGCATGCCTTGATGCCAAAGCTTTTGGAGTTCTTTGGCGTATTCAGCCTGTATTTCAAGCCATTTGTCAGCAGGGATGTTCAGGGCGGGCAGTGACATCATGGGTGCTTGTTGCAGGTGTAAGGTGTGTTGATCTTATGACTTTTATGAGATAACAACACCCCTACAAACCCCTGACATGCTTGGCATCACAGCAGTCCAATCCCCACCGCAAACCGCCCAGTTCGCTGGTCTCGTCGGTGTGAGTAAAAGCGTTGGGGTTGGGAAAACGTACACCAAGCTGGGGTTCCATCGTTGCCCTCGATGCGTTCTACCCCACAGGCCTGCAGCCTCTGCTTGGCCAAAGCAGGCAAATTTGCCAGGTATTTGGCTGGTGTTGGCAAAGCTTCAAAAGCCTTCTCCGCTTTCATTTCATGTGCCATGAACTTGGCCTTTACTTCCTCGCCCACCTCGTAAAACGAGGGGCCAATGCAAGGGCCCAACCAAACCTGTAGGGCAGACAACGCTCCCATGGTCTCGAGGCCTTTGAGGGTCTGCTCGAGCACCCCTGCTGCCAGGCCGCGCCAGCCGGCATGGGCGGCAGCCACGACCCCCGCTGTTGGATGGTGAAACACAACCGGTAGACAATCCGCCACCATGATGGTGCAAGCCAGGCCTCTATGGCTTGTCCAGCAGGCGTCTGCTTCGGTCCCGTGAGGCGTCTGCAGGCCCAATTCGAGCAATTCAGTTCCATGCACCTGTTTTAGAAACACCGCTTGCATGCCCCATTGTGCTGACAACAAGCGGCGATTGGTTTCAACCGCTTGGGGGTCGTCTCCCACATGGTCACCCAAATTCAGGCTGTCAAAGGGCGGTCGTGACACGCCACCACGTCGAGTGCTGCAGACAACCCGCACACCCGCCCACTGAGGCAAGCTGGTCAGAGGATCAGTGCTCAAAGTCAGGGCAGGCACTGGGCTGGGCCTGTTGAAAAGCGAGCAAGTTCATGCAGGCATGGAAAACTGACAGGATCCGTGGAAATCCACTGAGCTCAACCTTGTATCGTTGGGCATTGAAAATCTGCGGCACCAATACGCAGTCAGCCATGGTGGGTGTGTCGCCATGGCAAAAACGGTGTTGGGGTTGCAGTGCCAATTGCCTTTCAACCCCCTGCAAACCCAGGTCAACCCAATGTCGATACCAGGTGATTTTGGTGTTTTCATCGAGTTTCAATGTGTCACCCAAGTATGTCAGGATGCGCAGGTTGTTGATGGGGTGGATCTCGCAGGCAATGGACTGAGACAAAGCCCTGACGCGTGCTCTTCCCGCCGCATCCGCCGGTAACAAAGCGGGAGTGGGATGGGTTTCGTCGAGGTATTCCATGATTGCCATGGATTGGGTCAGGCACAAACCGTGCACTTCGAGCAAGGGCACCAAAGCGTCACCATGAAGTTCCTTGAATGCTGCATGAAATTGTTCACCCTTGGCCAGATGCACCGCTTGGTACTCGTAAGGCAAACCCTTGATGGCCAGTGCAATGCGCACGCGAAACGAAGCAGAGGAGCGAAAGTAGCTGTGAAGTTTCATGGCAGCAAGGATAACAATCTCTGTCAGCGGTTGCCCAGGTGCCTTGGCCTAAACTTCGTGCCATGGGCGTCTTGCCCCCTAGCCAGAAAGTCAAACCATGGACAACGCATGGACCAGCGCCATCAAACATTGCAAAAGCTGCGGCACCGCCGTGGTTCGTCGCTTGCCTGACGATGGCGATACCCGCCTGCGAGCAGTCTGCCCAGCTTGTCACACGGTGCATTACGAAAACCCGTTGAATGTCGTCGGCACCATCCCCGTGTTTGAAGGCAAGGTCCTGCTGTGCAGGCGCAATATCGAGCCGCGCAAAGGCTTTTGGACATTGCCCGCCGGATTTATGGAATTGCGAGAAACCTTGGCTGAGGGCGCTGCACGCGAAACCGATGAAGAAGCTGGCGCCCAGATTGACATGCTCGGGCTGTTCTCGGTGCTTGATGTTCCCAGGGTTGGCCAAGTGCATTTTTTCTTTCGCGCAACCATGCGTAACCTCAGCTTGAACCCAGGCCATGAAACCATGGAAGCTCGCTTATTTTCGGAAGCCGAGGTGCCTTGGGATGAGTTGGCGTTTCGCACCGTCAAAGAAACCCTTCGCCTTTATTTCGCCGACCAGGCGGATCAATCGTTTGGTTTTCACACGCTGACCATCAGCTAAAGCCTTGCTGAATCTCAGGACAGTGGGAGATCAACCATCACCTGTTCGATTCGATTTGTCTGACTGCTTCAGCGATTACCCAAGCCCATGCTGCGGGTGATCACCTCTTTCATGATCTCATTGGTGCCTCCGTATATGCGTTGCACCCGCGCATCTGCATAAGCGCGGGTGATCGGGTATTCCCACATATAGCCGTTACCGCCATGCAGTTGCACACATTCGTCCATGACCTCGCACTGCAAATCCGTGCACCAGTACTTGGCCATGCTAGCGGTTGCGGTGTCGAGTTGGTTATGCAGCAGCAACTCGGTGCATTTATCAACAAACACCTGGGCAATTTGCACCTTGGTTTGCATGTCTGCCAGTTTGAACCGCGTATTTTGGAAAGCAGCGACAGCCTGACCAAAGACTTGGCGCTGCTTCACATAGTCCAGGGTCCAGTTGATCGCGGCTTGCGAAGCAGCAACCGCTGATATAGCGATTTGCAGTCGCTCCCAAGGCAGTTGCTCCATCAGGCAGATGAACCCCTTGTTGAGATAACCATCACCCCCAAGCAAGGCATCTGCAGGCAGGTGCACGTCGTTGAAAAACAACTCGCAAGTGTCTTGCGCTTTCATACCCAGTTTGTGCAAGGGCTTGCCTTTGCTAAAACCAGATTTTCCTGCCTCCAGCAAAAACAAACTGATGCCCTTGGCACCCGCGCTGGGGTTGGTTTTTGCAACCACGATGACCAGGTCTGAATGCCAGCCATTGGTGATGAAGGTTTTGCTGCCATTGAGCACAAAACTGCCATCGTCTAGCTGTCGCGCCGTGGTGCGGATACCTTGTAAATCACTGCCAGCTGAAGGCTCAGTCATGGCGATCGCGCCCACCATCTCACCGCTGGCCATCTGCGGCAGGTATTTGGCTTGCTGCTCAGCCGTGCCGTAATGCTGGATGTAGGGTGCGACGATTTCTGAATGAAGGCCGTAACCGATGCCGCTAAAGCCAGCTGCGCTGAGTTCCTCCATTTGAATGATGGCGTAACACTTGTCAGCGTCAGACCCGCCCAGATCCTTGGGCAGGCTCATGCACAAAAAGCCTAATGCGCCTGCCTTTTGCCATGCCGTCTTTTCCACGAATCCTTGCGCCTCCCAGCGCGAATGATGCGGGGCAATTTCAGCAAGCATGAACCGCTTGAAACTGTCACGGAAGGCGTGGTGCTCAGGCGAAAAAAGTGTTCTTTCAATCATGTGTGTCTCGCAGTCTTGGGTGCTGGGGTTAACCCTTGAGGAGGTGTTTCTATAATTTTCGTTTTCGTCTTGGAGATGACCTCATGGTGTGGCAACAAATATACGACCCATTGGGCAGCATGGTTTTGTCTACCCTGCTGGCCGCCGTTCCCGTTGTGGTCATGTTGGTCGGATTGGGTTTTTTGCACATGAAGGCCCATATCGCTGCGGGTGCCGGTTTGGTTGCGGCTTTGGCTGTGGCCATTTTCACATATGGCATGCCTGCTGACATGGCGACGAATGCCGCCATTTATGGCGGCTTGACTGGGTTGATGCCGATTGGCTGGATTGTGCTGAACATCATTTTTTTGCACCAACTCACTGAGCAAAATGGCAGCTTTCAGATCCTGCAAGACTCGATTGCTGGCATCACGGAAGATCGTCGATTGCAGCTGTTGCTGATCGCCTTTGCTTTTGGCGCTTTCTTTGAGGGAGCGGCTGGCTTTGGAACCCCTGTCGCGGTCACTGCCGCCATCCTGATCGGCTTGGGTTTTTCGCCGTTGGCCGCCTCTGGTTTATCGCTGATCGCCAATACGGCGCCAGTCGCTTTTGGTGCCTTGGGCACACCGATTCTGACCTTGGCCAAGGTGCATGGGTATGACGCAATGGCTGTATCGGCCATGGTTGGTCGGCAATTGCCTTTCTTTTCAGTGTTGGTGCCGTTTTGGCTGATTTGGGCTTTCGCGGGTCGCCGCGCCATGTGGGAAGTTTGGCCAGCCATTCTGGTCACCGGCGTGAGCTTTGCCATCATGCAATTCTTGGTCTCCAACTACATTGGTCCCGAACTGGTCGACGTGATTGCAGCTGTGGTGTCCATGGCCTGCTTGGTCACTTTCTTGAAATTTTGGCAACCCAAGGTCATCTGGACATCTGTGTCACTTAAAGGGCATGAGAACGATGATGGTGAAACCAAAGCAGCCAAGGTCCATACTGGGCATTCACGTGCCGATGTGATCCGTGCCTGGATACCATGGGCCATCCTGACCGTCTTCATCTTTTGCTGGGGGTTGCCCCCAGTGAAGGAATTCTTTAATAGCATCTTTGCACCGAAATTCCCGATCGAGGGCTTGCACAACCTGGTTGAAAAAATGCCCCCCGTGGTGCCTTCACCGAAAACCGAAAGCGCCGTCTACACCCTCAACTTGCTGTCAGCCACCGGCACTGGTATTTTGTTGTCGGCCATTGTGGGCGGTCTGGTGATGAAATACAACCCAATCAACATGGTTCGCATCTTCTTCAACACCTTGTGGTTGGTGCGGTATTCCTTGTTGACCATTGTGTTGATGTTGGCGCTGGGATCGCTCACCCGTTATTCGGGCACGGATACCACACTTGGATTGGCTTTTGCCAACACGGGCGTGTTCTATCCTTTCTTTGGCACCTTGATGGGATGGTTGGGTGTGGCGCTTACCGGATCGGATACCGCATCCAATGTGTTGTTTGGCGGCATGCAAAAAGTCGCGGCTGAACAACTCGGCTTGTCACCCAATCTGATGGGTGCGGCCAACAGCTCGGGCGGGGTGATGGGCAAGATGGTGGATGCCCAATCCATTGTCGTGGCCTCCACAGCCACCCGTTGGTTCAACCACGAAGGGGATATCCTTCGCTATGTGTTCTTCCACTCAATCGCCTTGGCCTGTCTGGTTGGCATTTTGGTCACCTTGCAAGCTTATGTGTTCCCCTTCACCTTGATGGTGGTTCACTGAAAGTCGGGGTTCAGCTTGCGCTGTGATCTGGGTCATTTTTTTCTGGTCGCCCCTCAAGTTTGAGTTCCCGGGGTCGACCATGACATGTTCGATTCGATTTTCAAACGCCCTAAGGTAGCCCATGATGTCCCTCACCCGTCAATTGCTAACCCTTTGCCTGCTGGCCTTGGCTGCTTGTGCGGCCCGTTTGCCCCCTGGCGCACAACACGTTGTCTTGGGTTCCGGTTCTCATGGCTATCCTGCGGAGAACATCCGCGTGCTGACCGTGATGCAAGGCGCAGACTTCGAGGCCCGTCACAGCCAGTTGCGTCACCCCGAATGCACTTCCGGATCCCTGGATGTGTTGGAGTTCTCGGGCGTGATCAGCAGCACCAGCGTGTCTGTGATCAACAACATGATCAAGTCTGTTAACCCATGCATTCGGCGTGATGGCCGGCAGGTTGTCTCGCCGGTCTACCTCAATTCAGCCCAAGGTGATTGGCTTTCAGGCATGCAACTGGGTCAGTCGTTCCAAAACAAGGGGGTTGAGGTAATGGTCACCGAAGGCCAAAGATGCGAATCCGCCTGTGCGGTAGCCTACCTGGGTGCACAGCGCAAACAGGTGCTCGCCAACGGGCGGGTGGTGTTGCACTTCAACGGCGAGCAAGGCCGTGGGTTTGATTGCGCTCGATCGGTGGATATGATGCCGCTTCGCAATTACCTGCTTTTCACAGCAGGCAAACAACAAGGGCAAGCCTTGTTCAACCAAGCCCTTGTGCATTGCCGTCGTGGTCAAGGATGGGAATTGTCTTGATATGCCAGTCATCGTCATAGCCAACCCCAAAGGCGGGTCGGGAAAGTCCACCCTGTCCACCAATGTGGCTGGGTATTTCGCCTCACTGGGTCATGTGGTCATGCTCGGCGACGCCGACATTCAGCAGTCTTCCAAACTCTGGTTAGACCTTCGTCCCGAAGGTTTGGCAACTATCTCCACCTGGGAATTACAAGCCGACTTGGTTTTGACGGCCAAACCGCCGCGTGGCACCACACACGTGGTGATCGACACACCCGGTGGCTTGGGCGGATGGCGTTTCAAAGAGGTGTTTTCCCGAGCCGACAAGGTGATGATCCCAATCATGCCCAGCATTTTCGACATGTACGCTGCACAGGCCTTCATCACACAACTGCGCAACATCACCAAGGGCAGCAAAACCAAGGTGGGTATTGTCGGCATGCGGGTCGACGAGAGAACCATTGCGGCCAATAAATTGCGAGAATTCATGGATACTTTGGGTGTTCCCGTCATTGGTTTCTTGCGCGACACCCAGTACTACCTGCATTTGGCCGCTCATGGACTGAGTCTGTTTGATATCACCCCAAGCAAAGTTGAGAAGGACTTGCAACAGTGGCAGGTCATTTGCAATTGGCTCGAGAGCTAGTCAGGCGATGAATGTCAAGATCGCCTCTGCCACTTTCTGAGGCGCTTCCCGTTGCGGGAAATGGCCCACGCCTGGCATCACCTGTCGTTCATATCGTCCAGAGAAGAAATGCTTCTTGTTGTCTGAGGTTGCCGGCAAGCTGGCACCATCCAAAGCCCCATGCAAGACCAAGGTTGGGACGGATAGCACCGGGGCGGGATTAAGCTTGACTTCATCTTGATCGTAATTTGGGTCGCCAGGGGCATGGCCCCAGCGGTGCTGGTAGGAGTGCAACACCACTTCTGCCCAGTCTGGGCTGTTGAAAGCCATGGCAGTTTGCTCAAACTCTGTCTGTTCATACCAGCCCTTGGGCGCCCAGGTATCCCACATGTGCTGGGCCAAGCGATTTCCCTCCTCGCGTACCGCTTTTTGGCCACGTGCGGTTGCCATGAACCAGTGATACCAATACATCTGAGATTGCTGCAAGGATAAGGCTTGAGACGGGTCATTGGTGCCATATCCGACAGACAGCATGACCAGATGACTGGCGATGCCAGGCGCTAAACCACAGGCGTTGGCCACTGCCCTAGCCCCCCAGTCGTGTCCCACCAGCACAACTTGCTGGAGATGCAAGGCATGTACAAAGTCAACCATGTCGCGACCCAGTGCTGACAATTGTCCAGAGCGAGGTGTGCGCTCATCTAAAAAAGTGGTGGGCAAAAAGCCTCTCAGTGCAGGGGCCAATACCCTGAAGCCGGCCGTTGCCAAAATAGGAGCGACTTGTTGCCAACAGCGCAAACTGTCTGGCCAGCCGTGCGTCAGCACAACCGTTTGGGTGGCCTGCGGATGCCACTCCAGGTAGCCAACCCGCAGCAAAGGGGTTTCAATGAACTTCATCTTTGTCGAATCAATGGTTGTCTCAAACACGCAAAATTTTGAATACTTTTGAAAATGCTGCCGTGCTCCACGTTGCCCCAGTTGTTTCCAGTGACTGTGTTTTCATATAGCCTGGGGCCTGATTGCATCTGGCCCTCGTAACCATAGACCGCCAAGAATCGGTATTTGTTTTTGTCGCAATCAAATTCCACCCATTTGACAACAGAGAGCACCTCTTGCACCGTTGGGCTGCCATAGTTGGTCAGCATCCAGATGGTGGCATTGCGCTTTTTTTGAACCAAGGTGTTCTTGTCAATCAGCACCGTGTCACCGTCCAAGTTACCCAGGTAAGTCCAACCTGCCCACAACGACGAGCTGGCAGCGCACAGAACCAGCGTCAACGCACCTCTGCGCAACATGTTGCTCAATCAGTGCGGTGCCACGGGCAACTGGGGGGCTTTGACAAAGTCTGCCGGCACGGTCCCGGTGAGGCTCTCTAGGAAAGCAACAATGTCGGAGACTTCCTCATCGCTGAGCGTCTTGCCTAGTTGCAATTGGGCCATGATGCGCACGGCTTGCGGCAATGTTGCCACTGATCCATCGTGGAAATACGGTGGTGTGACGGCCACATTGCGCAATTGCGGCACCTTGAACATGAAGGCGTCAGCTTCTTTCTGTGTGTCGTGAAACCGTCCCTTGTCATATCCCTTAAAGGCGTCCTTGGGCGTGCTGCCAGTGACCAGCCAGTAATCTTGTGTGATGCCAAATTTTTGATAGCTTTGCCCGCCAACTGTAGACCCATAATGGCAACCTGCGCACCCGACTGACATGAACTTCTCAAGGCCCAATTTGCCTTTTTTTGAAAGGGCTTGGGTGTCACCTTCGAGGAAACGGTCAAACGGACCAGGGGTAAGCAAGGTGCGCTCAAATGCGCCTATGGCTTTGCCCCAGTTCTGCACACTCAAGGACTTGGCTTCATCTGGATAGGCTTTGTCAAACCAATTTTGATAGCCTAGTTGAGCCAGTTTTTTTTCAACTTGCTCATAGCTGGCATTGCCGTAAGCGACCGGGCTGATCAGGGCTTTGACGGCTTGCTCTTCGACCGTGGCACGGTTACCGCCAAAGTGCTGCGCCACCAACAATGGCGTATTGAAAACGGTCGAGGCATTGCGAGGCAAAACCTTGCCCTGAATGCCTACCGATAACGCCAGCGTGTCTGCACCATAAAACGAAGGGGTATGGCAAGTGACACACCCCAACCTGCCATCAGTGGACACCCGGGTTTCAAAAAACAATGCCTTGCCCAAAGCAACACGCTCAGGGGTGAGCTCGGTGTCTTCCAAAGCGGCCGAGCTGGGTAAAGGCTTGAAGATCAGTTTGGCTCTGTCTAGCAATGCTTGATCGCCATCAGCCGCAAACAATGGCAAACCCATTCCCAATATGGCTGACAAACCAAAAATCGCAAACACTGTGATTCGAAAGTGATGGGTCATCGCAGGCAATCGTTAAAACAGGCCAATGATATTACCTTCATCGTCCAGGTCTATAGCATGAGCAGAAGGCTGCTTGGGCAAGCCTGGCATGGTCATCACGTCCCCACAGACCATCACGATGAATTCAGCCCCCGCGGCCAGGCGGACTTCACGGATGCTCATGATGTGGCCCTCTGGTGCGCCAAGCTGCTTGGGGTCGGTTGAGAAGGAATATTGGGTTTTGGCGATGCAAACAGGGAAATGACCGTGGCCTTGTGCTTGCAAATGCTCGATTTGTTGGCGTACTTTGGCGTCAGCAGAAATCCCTTGTGCGCCGTAAATTTTTTGAGCAATGGCTTGTGCTTTGTTCCACAGGCTGTCTTGTTCGCTGTAAACAAATTGAAATTGGTTGGGTTCGTCACACAAAGCCACCACAGCCTGGGCCAATTCCACCGCACCTGCACCCCCTTGGGCCCAGTGCTTTGCCACCACTACCTGCGTGCCATACTGTGCACAGGTTTTCTCTAACAGTGTCAACTCAGCTGCCGTGTCTTCTGTCCGGTGATTGATGGCCACCACACACGGCAAGGCGTAATGGGTGCGAATGTTTTTCAAATGTTTCTCTAAATTGACCATGCCCTTTTGCAAAGCTTCCAGGTTTTCGGCAGCCAAATCATTGACCGGAACCCCGCCGTGGTATTTCAAGGCCCTCACGGTTGCAACCAGCACCACCGCAGAGGGAATAAGCCCTGCTTTTCGGCATTTGATATCTATGAACTTTTCCGCTCCCAAGTCCGCACCAAACCCAGCTTCTGTGACCACATAGTCGGCAAGCTTCATGGCGGTGCCAGTGGCCATCACCGAATTGCACCCATGCGCAATGTTGGCAAATGGCCCCCCGTGAATGAAAGCCAGGTTGTTTTCCAGTGTTTGCACAATATTGGGTGCCAAGGCGTCTTTGAGCAATGCCGCCATTGCTCCATGTGCTTGTAAGTCACTGGCCAAGACAGGGTCACCATTCGTTTTGTAGGC
>Ga0214923_10003736_pt1 | contig 18895 bp, 31 predicted proteins | sample LL1510_MetaG_FD_177993 | JGI IMG/M metagenome (GOLD analysis project Ga0214923, IMG submission 177993) | Freshwater microbial communities from Lake Lanier, Atlanta, Georgia, United States - LL-1510 | ecosystem: Environmental > Aquatic > Freshwater > Lake | place: USA: Georgia | collected...
GTCGCCACAACTGTAGTCAAAGATCGAATTATTCTCACCGAAGTTGATCATTTCGTTTCTAATCCATTTAGCCTCAACGAACAGCATCTTTAATGCTGTTCGTTGAGATAGATTCAACTTATTAGATTGTATCTTAATCGTTACTACTTTGCACTTTTGTGTTTTTCGCTTCTCTCTAGTGGCTGACATAGACAAGCTGATAAGATTATTTTTTTTAATTCTGTCCTCTTCCTCAACCGGTTTATTCTTCCTATGTCTTGCCATCATTATCATATTGTGTATAACTATAATAGTCACCTTTTAATAATATAAAAATACTATCTATTTTTCAAAAATGAACAAAAAATATAATTCGAACTGTCATCAAAAATATAAAACCAGATACCATTTTGTATTTTCAACAAAATACAGAAGAAAATGTTTGAAAAATATCGAATCAGAGGTCAAAGAAGCTTTTAGATATAGTGAATCAATATCAGATTATAAAATTCTATACATAGGAATCGACGAAGATCATATACATTTATTGACTGAATTTAAGCCTAGTCTTTCGATAGGCCAGGTCGTTAGAAGGATGAAATCCATAACAACTAACGAACTCTGGAAAACACAATCTGAACATTTAAAGAAATTTTATTGGAAAGACAAAAAAATTCTATGGACAAATGGCTATTTTGTTGAAACGACAGGCAATGTTAGCTGCGCTAACATTGCCGAATATATTAAAAATCAAGGTTTTTAGCGCCAATTCACAAGCGAAACTGAAGATTTCGCATCTTTCTTGGCGTTTTTTACGTATAATAACACTGAACCCGCCTTTGGTGAAATGGATATCACACGGCTCTTCTAAAGCTGCATTCCGAGTTCGAATCTCGGAGGGCGGGCCAAATTTAAATCTAAAAGAAAAACATTGAACAAAAAACCAACAATCTTCCTAAACGAGCGCTGCCTCAAAATCAACGAACTTTGCGTAATTGACGAAACCGGAACAAATCTCGGTGTTATGTCAAGCAGAAATGCACTTAATGCAGCAAAAGATCGTGGTCTAGACCTTCTTGTGGTGTCACTAGCTGTTTCACCAAACATAGCAAAAATACTAGATTACGGACAGCACAAGTACATGGAGAATAAGCGCAATAAGGGTGCTAACCAAAAAAAGCAAGAAACCAAAGAGCTTAAATTGTCTCCACGTACGCAGAAGCATGATATCGACACTCTTATAAATAAAGCTGCCTCATTTTTAAAGCATGGTGATAAAGTTAAAGTTACGTGCGAGTTTAAATCTAGGGAGATCGCGTATCCGGCAATTGGAGAAGAAAAAATCAAGATCATTATCGAAGAGCTTTCTGAACTTGGACAAACATCAGATCTAATTGAAACTAAGGGCAAACACATGAGTGTGATATTGAGCCCGAAAAAGTAAAAACACATGACACCAGAATTTGATTTTAACACCGGCAAAAGCTACCAGCAACCAATCTCCGAGGAATTCATTGAGCGCAATTCTTCGCTTGTGAATTGGTGCTCCGTCAGCTTATATCAAAAACTCTCTGAGGAATTTATTGAGCGGAATGCAGATCGTGTGGATTGGGCATGCATTAGTAAATACCAAAAACTCTCTGAGGAATTCATTGAGCGCCATGCAGATCGTGCAGAATGGGATTGCATCAGCAAATACCAAAAACTCTCTGAGGAATTCATTGAACGCCATGCAGATCGTGCAGAATGGGATTGCATCAGCAAATACCAAAAACTCTCTGAGGAATTCATTGAACGCAATTCTTCGCTTGTGAATTGGCGTTACATTAGTGAGTTCCAAAAACTCTCCGAGGAATTTATTGAGCGAAATACAGATCGTGTGTCTTTGCCTTGGATCAACTACTACCAAAAACTATCTGAAGATTTCCGGCTCAAACACAATCTGAAAACGCCAGAAAACAACTGGTTTCACACAGATAAAGAAACCAAGCGAAATGCAATCGCAGATTGTAATCTCTACGAACTCGATGGCGACTATGTGATCGCTTATAAAGGTATTCGTTCAGATGGTTATTCTAAATACAACTTCCAATACCATTATGAACTAGGTGGTATTTACGAAGCTCACGCAGATCACAATCTGGGTCATGAAGGTTCTTTTGGACTTTCCGCTTGGACCGAAAAGAAAGCTCGTGAATATTGTGATGAAAAACTTGTCAAGGTAAAAATTCACCTAGATGATGTGGCAGCATTAGTTCACAATGGTGGAAAGATTCGTTGTACGCGGTTTGAAGTGATCGAGGAACTCTAATGGCGCGACTTTCTCACGCTCAGAACCATTGGGTATAATAAAAACATGAACCAAGAAACGAAAAACACGGACACTTCGACGCGAGTAGACCAACTTGCGCAATTCTTCTCTTCTGATGTAAACGACCCTGTTGTGGCGTATTTAGCAAAAATCTTTGCAAAAGAATCGGCAGAAGCACTTCTTGAACTTTCCGAAGAGATTCGTGAGAAGAGTTCTAAAATTGAAGACCTTGAAACCAAGCTTTGGAAAACCGAGAACGCGTTGAAGGTCGAGCAGGGACTAGTAAAATTTGCCGAAAGACAAATTAACCGCCTGATTGGCGAGAAAAAGGTTTGGCAAGAGGAAAAGTTAGCTCCTGATAAGAAGATTGAGGATCTTACCAAGATAATTGTCGATACCGCAAATAACCAGTTGGCCGATGATGGTGAGTGGTACGACCTCGGCCAGGATGACATTGTTCAGAAAGGTGACCGGTATCGAGCTAAGGTTGGGACGACCTACTCGGAAGCTGATGTCTGGGGAAAGCCAGCGTCCCACTGGGACAACTTTCAATTCCAACGCCGCAAGCCGACTGACATGCTTGACGACGGTACCGCTGTCCCGGGCTGGGCGAAGGGCAGCGGATCGTGGAAGGGGTGGGACCGATGCGTGGGGAATCAAGCCATGATGCGGATCGTGGGCAATAACACTTTGCACGTCAACTACTTGGGAGAATTGCTTGTCCGGCATCCCATATCAGGCCACCCGGTGCCGATGAGGTTTGGCGCAATTCCAGCCGCCAAGAAAGCCGCAGACGCGATCATCGCGGGGTTGGAGGCCAAACCGTGATGTGGCTAAAAATGTCGCTCGTGCCGCCGCCGGTTGGGGCTAAGGCCCTTGTTCGCCTCTATGCAAATGGGCCGGTCTATCTTGGCTGGTTCCAGATTAAGCCCAATGGTGATCCTGGGTGGTTTGACCATCATGGCTATCCTATTGATGAGGACCGGGTTCAAAACCCGTCTGAAATCGAATGGGCACCGCGCCCCGGCCAGATTTTGCCAATGCACTGCCTCAAGCCGGAGATGCACGTGGTAGCGGTCTTCTCTGATTACGGAGTTGGGTTGTGCTCTGACAAATGGTATTGGATTCACGCACGCAACCGTTGGGAAGACATCAACGATCTGCATATGGCCTCAGACAACAGGTGCTTAGGCTTCCTGCCGCTACCTGTTAGCATGTCTCAAATCACCGTGCTAGAAATCTAGGCTAAGCCGTGACCGAAACACAAAAAGAAATCATGCTTCACACACTTGGAGCAAGCCGCAAGGGGGCAAAATTGGGCTATCGCAATTACTACTGCGCCGCCATTGACGACCCAAATTGCAACGCGCTATTGGCCGCTGGGTTGATGCGAGCAGGACGATTGCTTAACGATGGGCAAGACCAATATTTCATCGTCACGGAAGCCGGGATGATCGCCCTAGGCTTAAACCCGGCAGAGGTAAACGCATCGTGACCGAGCGCGAACTTGCGAGTAATGCGGCGGTCTGGGTCAACGGCCAGCCTTATGGCCATTACTCAAGATACGCATGCCAATGGATGAGCGAACAAAGCAAATGGTTTTTAGTTGTAACCGGGCCTGAAGGTGACCATTTTCGATGCCGCTGCGCCACCGCCGCCGAACTAATCGAACGCGCAACAGCGATGGGTTGGACGCCAGAGGATAATAATGCCAAGACTAGCTGAGAACGCCGCCGCATATCTAAACACTCTCGGATACACCACCGTTCAAACAAAATCCCAGCATTGGCGCGTTGAAGACGGTGATATGGTGCTTTTCTCTCCTACGCCTGATTGGTTTCACGATGACAGTGGCGATTGTCTTGAATGCCCTAGCGACGACTTTTCTGACGAAGACTTGATTATATTTGCAACACAAAGGGGCTGGAATCCCGAGGAAAAAAATGAATAACGAACAAACTGAACCACCAATAGAACTACTACAAGGCAAAACCGAACTGATCGACACACTCCGCCAACTCGCTAGCCCAAGCGTTTGCAAGCTGCCCGATGGTTGGGACGTGGAACTGCTGAGTGACGGGGAGCTGTGCTTTCACAAAAACAAATATGTGCAAGGTTCCATAGACACGGATTATTTCAACATTAACGAAATCATGGACCTTCTTGGCCGTCTCATGCGGGCAATTGAGGCTGAGGGTGTATATAAGTTTTATCGGTATTGCGAAGGCAAGATAGGAGAGTCGCCACGTATGGAATGGGGTTGCTGTGCTGCAAGCCGAGATTACGTTTTTGGGGAGTTTCTTACGGGCAGCGTTGAACAAGAAGCACTTGCTCTTGCAAAGTGTATTCTCGCCGCTTGTGCAGTGGAGGCGGTTCCTGACCATCAAAATGGTGAATTAAAATGAGCAAAGAGTCAAAGCTAGGGACTTCAGCCGACCAGAAGAGTTTCGGCCCCAAGGATCGTCCAGTAACACCTAAGCCGCCCTCAAACTATAGCGTCAACGACTAACAGTCTCAAGAAAATAGTCTTAGTGTGATCCCCGAAGTTTTCTCGGGTCATGATTGGACGGGCTGGGTCCACGGGAAGCAAGGCAATATCTTGTGGATGGAATTTACGGACAGCCATATGACCGCTTGCGGAATTGCGCTCATTGAAATTTATTCCGACGGTTCTACATGCCTTGTCGGAATGAACGACGAGGAGTTTAGCTTCAATGTCAGCAACATGAAGCATGCCAAGAAGATCGCGGACGCCTTGATTGACGGCATCGCATACCGTGAGCCGGAAGTCTGAAAAAATAATGAATAACCCCTAAGCCAAACACTTAGGACCTTGATTCAATCCCAGGCGAAGCCTGGGAGAGCAATCAGGAAAAATATTTTTCCAACACTCACCGCCAACTGGTATAATAAACACATGACACAAGACACAAAAATTATTGCAGAAAAAGTGGAAGGCCGCGCTGATCGACACGACATCATAGGCATGGTTGGAACGGCAGGTTGTAGGGGACGAACTCGGCGGTGGAGCACGTTGAAATTCATCGATCCTGGCGAAACTACGATTGAGCAGCGTAGGGAGATATCGAATCGTGTGTTGAGTAGAAACGAATCAGTGTCCAATACAGCGTACGAAGAAGCAAAGCGACTGTTTACGAGCGCTCAGATGTGCGCGTTGCATAAGAAGATTCGACAGCAACATGAAGACGAGTATTATTGTGATTTGTATCAGGCTTACTAATTATGACACCACAAGAAAAACGAAAATCAAACATAAACGCATGCATCAAGGATTCTTTTGATAAAGTGCCTAAATTAATCATAGATATGACAAAGGCAACTGCTTGCGCCGTCAGCGATGTTATAGGCTGTGTGGATACTGGTTCTTGCGCGGTATTTTTTGACGAAGAAGATGGTCTAGTTGAAATCGTATTCCCATATGATCACAAGAGACTCACAATTGAATATAATATCATTACAGGAGTATTTCAAGTCTACAGGAGTAAGATCGGCGAACATCAAGAATTCAGATATGAATCTGAACTGAAAGACACAACCGAGCATGTCGCTTGGTTATTGGGAATGCAACCTAGAGATTTTGAATTCGGTATGCACAAGGGCCAAAAAACCGACGTAATTATGTCAAGTAACCCGCACAATTGGGATATCACAGAAGAGCAAGCGGAAAATTGGGAACACTCCATTCTTGAAAAGATTCATGCTGCGAAAAAAATAGCTGATTCTATTATCGATGGCCTTAAGGAAAGACAATGAGAAAATATAAATACACAATCGTGAAGTATGGAGCATACTTCGAAACCATCACTGAAGAAACCAATGGGTATCCACATTTTGAAGGTGTCATTGCTGGTATTCAACAGGACGGTGGCGCGTTTAAAAATGGTGAATTTTTCACTTGGAATTCCATCGACAAGATTAAAGATTTTGAGATCTTGGAGGACGAATCTTGAGCGCATTATCACCCAAAGAACAGAAAAGGTCCTGGAATGCCATGAGTTACGCCTCATGGGCTGGCTGGATGCCAACTCATGAGGTTGATCCATTTACTCTTCGACTTCCTGATGGATACAAAACTTTCTTCGGTTTTGACAGTATGATTCAATTCATTGATTCAAGGATGAGAAGATGAGAAAAGATCCAATGGATCCAGAAGTTTACGGTGCCGCTATGTTTATCAACAGAAGTGAAGACATTCGTTGCCTAAACTGCAACGTCGATGGTTTTGGCTGGCTGATAACGAAAAATTTAGGTTATGAAAGTGATCAAGAGCTTATCGCACGAGCGGAGGCGATGGGCTACGTGCGATCTGGCTTGAATAGTAGTCCGACATATTCACACACTGATTCGCCGAGAAGGGACATTGCCTTTCCTCTTGACGACGACTATTATGCTTATAAGCCGCATCCTATGTTTCCGCCGTTTGAGGACGAAGAATACTGATGTCGCTTAAGGCGCAACTTGCATTCCAGGGCATCGATTGGACAGGCTGGGATGCAAGTAATTGTGGCAATTGTATGATGCGCAGGTTCGGAGATTATCGATTTGATATTGAAACATACGGCCTAGAAATAAGGTATGATTACGGCGAGAGTATTATGTTTATGCTTTCGCCAAAGAAAGCTAAGCAATTTGCTGAGTTGCAGATTGCGTTCTTAGAAAGCAATCTGAATCCTTAATTCCGATGACTCATACGCCAAACGCTCAGAGTAGATTCTAAATATTTTCTAACCATCACAAGCAAAAGTTATAATAAAAACATGAACCAAGAAACTAAAAACACGGACACTTCGACGCGAGTAGACCAAAGCGGAATCGAGCACGAAAAGGTTGTCTTCGACAAAGCCAATAAGTTTAAATTGCGTGCATCAGATTGGCCGAACCTTCAATTCCAACGCCGCAAGCCGACTGACATGCTCGTTGATGGTACCGCTGTCCCGGACTGGGCGAAGGGGCACGGATCGTGGAAGGGCTGGGTTATTTCTCATGGCGACATGCGGTGGGATTTGTCTTGCGAGAGCTATCTGTCGGTAACCATTGAAAAGACGACCCACATGCTGCACCTCTATGGGCTAAACGGCTCTGGTCCGACCCGACTTCCAATGCCGTCACTAGCCGCCGCAGACGCGATCATCGCGGGGTTGGAGGCGAAACCGTGACCGTGGACGAACTTGCGAAACAGGCGGCGGATTGGATCAACAGAACGCAAGGCGACGTGCTTCCATGTCCGGTATTTCGAGGAGCTTCGATGGTACACCGAAATCAACGCTTCCGAATTCTCTTGCGAGAACTTCTACGGCACCGACGCCGAACTAATCGAACGCGCTCGCACGATGGGCTGGACACCGCTCAAGGAAAAATATTCGTGGGACGACATCATAAAGGTACAAGATGCATTCCTGTCTCGCTAAAAATTCTTGTAGCTGCCGAGAAGATGGCTGATGTTTGTTTAAACGAATCCACTGATGCAGAAAAAAGACAAGCCGCCCGTGAGTACCGCGAAGCAGTTGAAAAATTGATTAACGCTTAATAAGTAAATATAAGGAAAAAACAACCATGAACGAAGAAACAGCACAGCACATTCCCAAAGATATTGAATTTCTTAGTGGAGATAGCCTCTTGGATTATTTCGATGAATCCATTAAGAATCTTGAAGAACATTTGTCTGCCGCGATTGAAAAAGGTGAAACGCCGAATCCGCTTCTTGTGCAAGAGATTGAAAACCTGCGCCGCGACAGAATGAGGTTCGCCGATACTCATGCGTGACAACGATCAAGTCAACGCTATTACGGCGGTGATCGCGGCGGGTTTTAATATGCTTGCAGATCAAATTAGAGAGTCTGCTTATTACGGAGGCCGAAACCCAGTTGCAAGACTTGATCATGCTGATTATGTTCTGCCGCTATACGATGGATTCTACTATCTTGTGCCAGATGATGTGATTCAAGCTGGCGACCTTTGTCGTTGTCGAAGTGTAGATAATGAATGGGCCGATGTTAATATTTCTGTTGGAGAAAAAGCACGTGATTGGCCTTCCCTTGAGTTCCGTCGGTTGAAAGAACGCATGACCGGCGATGTCAGCAAAAGCAACGTAGATGTCGCCGATTAAATGCAAGTTGAAAAGGAGAAAAAATGACAAACGAAGAAGAATTAGCACTGAGAGATGAGGTTGAATACCTCAAAGAAATTATATGCGACTTGGGGCGCACAATCCGACTTCTCACCGGAGAAGAGGAATGATTCCCGTCAAAATTCCGACGGCTGGCGATTGGATTCGCGTCACATCTGACGGCAAGAACGCTGCTGTTGTCGTCTGCGAACGTATTGACTGGTCATCTGATGGAACGGAATGGCGAATGTTTTGGTCTACATGCAATTTTGAAGTCTGGGACCGCATTGAGGGATACATCCATCGCGATGAACCTGGTACCCTTTACTGGCCTGTTACCCTTGGAATCCTTGAGGCAGCACAGGCAATGGCGGTTGAAAAGCGATATGCTATATCACATTATAATCTAGCCGTGTCTGAGGCGCTGAAGTAATGAATCGTAATCGAGAGTTGATAAAGCGAGATACTTTTGCCAATCGCTTAAGAAATGGTTTATTGCACGCCTTAGCAGAATTCAGTTCAGAAGAAATCGAACAAGGTAAATCAGATTACAAAAGATTTGTTCTTAACGGTATCACAACGAGACCAGAGTGCGATGATACACAATTGCAAAATTGCAAAGAAAATCCTGAAAAATAACCGCGCGATTTTCCAACCCTCAGAACCATTGGGTATAATAAACACATGAACACCATCGAAATTCCAATTCGCAAGAGCTTAATTATCGGGCAATTTTTTATTAAAATCCGAGACATTTTACCTTATGAAATTCGAAACTCTCGCGAATGGGAGCAGATACTTGACCTTGCATCAAGCACTGTCCGAAAAAATGAGCGCCGGAGACTAGACATTATCCTTGACTGGATGTGGACTGATGTTCTTATCCAATTTCAGTCAGTAGCAAACGAAAAAGGTTTTGGAAACCAATGGAAGACATTTGTCGATTCTAGAGACCTAGATACTATCTGTGATCTAGATAAATTACGCTACATTACAGATAATATATCTTTTGCTACTTCGATAGTTTCGCAAATAAATTTCTTGGGGAATGTTCGTTTAACCAAAAACAGAGCAAAACCAGTAATGGACGCAATTTTGAATGTTGCTTTCTATGTCGCGGCATATGGCAAGGAGATCGGTGATCACGACGATGAAGAATATCAAAAAAACTGGCTTTCGTTTGATATTGCTGGTCTTCTAAATAGACTAATCGAGGCTTAAAGGATAACAAAAATGAGAACATGTGAACTACCCCACCCATAAAAGGTAGGGCTTCCTTCTTCATTCACGTAGCTATTGCTACAGTGTCCAAAGGCGTTAATTCGGGCTGTTCCAGCCCTATACATCTGATTAGGTTCTGCTTCGAGAAAGCCATCAGCACATTAAAGTCTTTCTACAAGAACTTTATCATCACCTTCATGTTTTGATAGAATTTGTTAATTTTTCGTAAAATCGCTCTCATCCGCACCCACAAGGGGATGCGGTTTTCCCGCTCCCACTGTATAAAATAAAAATGAACAAAAACGACTCTCTCGGTGACAGGATTAAAAATAATTACGAGTCAAGATCGCAAACTCATCTTCCTCGTCGCACCTACACAATTGTGAGATTGGATGGCAAATCTTTCAGTCGATATACAAAAAATCTTCAACGTCCGTATGATCTTGGATTGATGGCAGACATTGATGAAACTGCCAAGTTTCTCTGCGAGAATATTCAAGGATGTAAGCTCGCCTATGTTCAATCTGACGAGATCTCACTTGTTCTTACGGACTTTGATAACATGCTAACAGACGCCTGGTTTGACGGAAATGTGCAAAAAATCACGTCAGTAAGCGCTTCTCTTGCTACAGCAAAATTTAATCATCTTAGGATGAAACAGCTTATCGTGAATAGGATCACTGATTCACACGGACAATCTTTTACAATTAATGTTCAAGATTATCAAAATTTCTCTCTCGCCCATTTCGATTCGCGCGCATTTTCCATTCCAGATCCAACAGAAGTACACAATTACTTTGTGTTTCGTCAGAAAGATGCCATTAGAAATTCTATTCAAATGACTGGTCAAGCTTATTTTTCTCCAAAAATGCTACATGGAAAATCTTGCGAAGATATTGTTCGCGAACTTGCCAATGGTGATTCTGGGCATGAGGTTGTTTGGTCTGATCTTCCCAAGGGGTTTCAACAAGGAAGATGTGTAGTCAAGGTAAAAGAGACTGTAACTTGTGATGGCAAGCCAATCGAGCGATCAGTATGGAAAATTACAACCCCGCCAGTGTTTACAAATGCTCCAGATTTCATTTGGTGTTATGTTCCAAAGATTGTGTATCCAAATTGCTAAAATCTGTACAACAGGTTTTCAAGTATTTATGAAAACCTGTCAAAAATTCAAATTTTCCAACGCTCAAGCTTTGAAGGTATAATAAACACATGACACCAGAATTTAATTTTAAAGATCAAAATAGCTATCGCCACCCAATTACCACTGAGTTCATCGAACTCCATAAAGATCGATTGAATTGGGATTACATCAGCGAATTCCAAAAACTCTCCGAGGAATTCATCGATTGCCATGCAGATCGTGTAAATTGGAATTGCATCAGCACACACCAAAAACTCTCTGAGGAATTCATTGAGCGCCATGCAGATCGTTTGAATTGGTGTTGGATCAGCGCACACCAGAAGCTATCTGAAGCGTTCATAGATTTTCATGCAGATCGTGTATATTGGGATTGTGTCAGTGGTAATCAAAAACTATCCGGACCATTCATTGAGCGCAATGCAGATCGTGTAGATTGGGGATGTATCAGCGCATACCAAAAACTCTCTGAGGAATTTATCGAGCGAAATGCAGATCGTGTAGACTGGGGTTGGATCAGCCAACACCAAAAACTCTCTGAAAAATTTATTGAACGTAATGCAGATCGTGTGAGTTGGAGTCTTATCGGCAAATACCAAAAACTTTCTGAGGAATTTATTGAACGCAATGCAGATCGTGTAAACTGGGATTCAATTGGTAAATACCAAAAACTTTCTGAGGAATTCATTGAACGCAATGCAGATCGTGTGGATTGGAGTGCAATCAGCGTATTCCAAAAACTCTCTGAGCAATTCCGACTCAAACACAATCTGGAACTACCAGAAAACAACTGGCTATACGCAGATAAAGAAACCAAGCGAGAGGCAATCGAAGATTGCAATCTATATGATCTCGATGGTGATTATGTAATTGCTTACAAAGGTATTCGCTCAGATGGTTATTCAAAATTTAACTTCCAATATCATTATGAACTTGGTGGTATTTACGAAGCTCACGCAGATCATGAACTGGATGAAGAAAATTCATTCGGCCTTTCCGCTTGGACGGAAGAACAAGCTCGTTTATATTGTGATCAGAAACTCATTAAGGTGAAGATTCACTTAGACGATATTGCAGCGCTAGTTCACAATGGTGGCAAGATTCGTTGTACGCGGTTTGAAGTGATTGAGGAACTCTAATGGCGCGATTTTCTTACACTCAGAACCAACGGGTATAATAAGGCCGGAATCGTCGGTGGATGTTAAAAACTGGCGCTATAATATGATCAACGAACTTAGAGATTTAGAGAAATTAGGTTATGTAAAGTCTACGAAGCATAGAGAGCAACCGCTTGTGATTTGGAATTACACACCAGTTGTGCAATACGAAAAGCTATTTGGCGATTACCCACTTCTCAGGAAATGTCGTGGACTTGTAACTGACGATCAGGGCACCATTGTGGCCAGAGGATTCGAAAAATTCTTCAATTTTGAAGAGCATCATGTTTCGGAGCTTCCTTCCATCACAGACAAAGTGGAAATCACCGAAAAAATGGACGGTTCTTTGATTATTGTGTTTAGGTACCAAAATCAGGTAGTGTACGCTACGCGCGGAACTTTCTATTCGGATCAGGCGCTAGCTGCATCCAAATTGTTCAAAGAAATCTACCAAGAAAGTTGGATTCAAGATGGATTCACTTATTTATTCGAGTATGTTTCTCCAGAAAACAGAATTGTCGTTGCATATCCTGAAGCAAATTTAATACATCTTGCAAAACTTGATAGTTCAACCGGTTATGATCTAGATAGAGATAATCGCTTTAGAGTGGTTGACACTGTTAATGTTGAAACGCATACATTTGCGGATATTGTTGACGCATACGCTCGTCTTAAAAGCTTCAATTCTAAAAACAAAGAAGGCTTCGTGATACGCGTGATTTCTGACGGAAGTTATCCAGATTGGCGTTGTAAGATTAAATTTGAAGACTACATCAAACTCCACCGGATCATGACTGGTGTAAGTAACAAAACTGTTTGGGAAATGCTCAGAGACGGCTCAAGTATCGAATCAATGCTGGAGGTATGTCCTGATGAATTTAACGACTTTTTAAGAAACACCAAGGCGGCTCTTGAATTGCGTTATTTAGGCATCGAATCAAGAGCAAAGTACGCCTATGATTGCGCAAAAGAACTAGCCAGCCGCAGGGAACAGGCCATGTTTCTTATGTCAAACTATAAAGAGCTTTCCTCTATTGTTTTTAGAATGCTTGATGGACAAGATTACTCTAAGGCGATCTGGAACATGATTAAGCCAGATCGTTACATCCAGCCGTTCGCTAACAAAGACGAGGATTGAAAATAATTTTGGCGATACGCGAATATCGCCAAAAGACCCACTGATATTCAATGATTACAAAAAAAATCGTATTATAAACTGAGCATAGATTTCAAGCTTCCATATGGAGCATGGCTTGAATAATGGAACACAAAAAAGAAAATGAAAGTACACACACAACCACTTACAAACACTCAACCAACCACTACCACCTCTTCGAACTCTGTAACTCAAAAGTATAGCGTTCGAGATTCTTCCGGCAAGTTTACGAAGGCGAACGCAAAAGCCGCTGTAAATCCCGAAGTAGCTTCTAATTCTTTTATCAAGAATCTCACGATTGATGGTAACACCGTAACTGCTGTCATGCGCAACAACCCTAAGACGGTTTACACCTACAAGCTCAAGGGTAATGAAGTCGAGACTCTGAAGGACGCAATTAAGAACAAGAAAGTCGGTGAAGCTTACAACAAAATTGTGAAGCCGAACGAAATTTCGCGGACTATCTTCAAGTAAGTATCGATCTAGAATCAGGCTAACAAACATGCAAGTAGTTTTGAAAACAAATGAAACCGGGCTTCAGTGCCTCTTTGACACGAGGTCTAACGAATTTTTTTCTGGCTGCTGCGTCAGAAAGCCTGAAAACTCCGAAGGTCTACTCGCCGTGGCTAATTCATTGGTGAGTAGACCATACAAAGAGATACTGGAATTGGCGCAGGCACCATCGTATGGCGACGAAGGCTATCTTGAACATATGATTGCCACCAAATATCTAGAGATGAATCCTGATATTAGGCTTAAGTATTTGGAAAAACTCGCCAAACCAAAGGTTAACAAAAAAATGACCTACACTGGCAAAAAAAGAGGCAGAAAGCCAAAATCCGAGACTGGTGAGGTAAAAGAAAAGGTAGTTAATCTTGACGAAAACGGTTTACCACGAAAACGTGGACGACCCAAGAAGATTGCTTGAGGAAACAAAAAAATGAATTTGGACATTAATACATCGACAATACAAGAGTTGGCAGAATTTTCGGTTGACCATTGCACGGCCCAAGGATTTGGCGAAGATGATATCGACAAGATCACAGGCATAACCAATTGGTTCATTGCAACCCAGAACACGCTCATTTTATTTAATTTAATCGTCAAAGGTTACGCCAGGATACAAGACTATAGTGACCACGAAGGGCCATTTTTTTCTCTAACTGAAAAAGGTAGAGAATGGTTCGATGATCAGCAATTTAGCCATCCTATATGGGGAGAAATTCGAGACATTATCGAGAGCAAAGAGCGAGAACTATGAAGAGTTTTAAGTTAACTTCTATGCAAATCGCAGAGATCATCAACGGGATCACATCAAGAATCCCGAGGCCAGACGGCTCTTTCCCTGATGTTTGGTGCGATCTGGATGAAAATCGCAAAGCTCTTGCTTCGGCGGCGGTTGTCGATATTTACCAAAATTCACACGAAACACCAGAAGATTTCCACAATCTTTGGATGCGCCCATTACTCGAAGAAGGCTGGACCAGAGGCGAATTTTCAAAGGAAAATAAAACACATCCATGCATGGTTTCATTCGATGAGCTACCTGAATCTGAAATTCTAAAGGACGAGATTTGGGTTAATTTAACTCAACTTTTCAGACCATATTACACGGAGAACGACGAAGAGTCAGCGGATCTGTGTTGACCAAAAAATATTCAGTTTTTTCCAACCCTCAACAGCTAAGGGTATAATAAGCGCATGATTCGAGAAAAAGATCAATTCACCATTCAAACTCCGGACGTCGCATCTGCTAAGTTTACGCTGAAGGACGAGAACTTAGCACACGTATTTCAGATTCTTAGGTCTAATCTGTATTCAGATAAGATTCTAGCGGTAATTCGCGAGTACAGCACAAACGCATACGATGCCAACAAGAACAATGGTGTCGTGGATACGCCGATTCAGGTGACAATCCCGACTCACCATGAGCCTACATTTCAGGTTCGAGATTTTGGAAAGGGCCTTTCTGAGCAAGATGTATTTGGGATTTACGCTTCATACGGTGCATCGACCAAGCGAGAATCTAACGAATATGTTGGCACGCTTGGAATGGGAAGTAAATCTGGATTCGCTTACGCGCCTTCTTTCACAGTCACATCATATCACGAAGGTGTTAAGAAGGTTTATGAAGCTTACATTGATGAGACAAATATTGGCACAATCGCGAAGATGCACGAAGAAGAGTCTTCCGAGCCTTCTGGAATTTGTGTTAAAATCGACGTAAGCCCGAATGACATCCGCGCCTTCCGGGACAAAGCATATCATTTCTTCAAGAACTTCAGCCCAATGCCAAAATTCTTCGGAGTGAAGCTTGATGACGATATCAATTACGAACTCAGCACACAAAAAGTTATTTATTCCTGCGATCTTGGAGTTTTGACTGCAAATAGAGGCAACTCTGGATCCGTATTAGTGAAAATGGGTAACGTTTGCTATCCATTACTGGATTTTAACACGAAATACACGGATTGGGTCAGGGGTTACGAATTGGTTCTCAATGTCGAAATTGGCGACGTTTCTTTTACGACATCGCGAGAAAGTCTGGAAATGAATAAGCTGACTACAGACACGGTTATTGATAGACTTGAAAAGTTTCGAACCATATTATTAACCCAATATCAATCTGTTATTAATGCTGCTACAACTCCATGGGCTGCAATCTGCGCGTACCACAAGCTTCCAGAAATGGGCAAGGCACTTTTGGGCGCTACCATCAACTGGAATGGTACGACTTTGGCCACAAAACTTCCTCAGGAAATCGTGCTCTGCCAATTTATGCCTGCAGAAAAGAAATGGCGGCTTCGAAGTCACATTGATTATAACTCTAATGTTGCTTTTATCGTAAATGATGGCGGGTATCCTGTTTCACAGCTAAGCAACAGGCTGTCAATGGCCAGAGAGCAGTTGATTCAGCAGGATTCAAGTTTTAATATCAAGTACGCCAAGTGCTCTATTACAGAGTCTAAGGCTTTACTTGACATGAAAGAGCTTGAAGGAGTTACGATTGTTAAGCTGTCTACGGTTATGCCGAAGCGATATAAGTCGAAAAAGACGTTTAATGACAAAGAAACGATTTTTCTTTGGAATAAGAGCACTTCGTTCCCGTATTCTAGCTGCTGGACGGCATCTAAGCCGAAAGGGCCAGTGGTCTATGTAAATATCGCTGCCTTTAAGCCAATTGACTTTAGCTTCCAGAGGTTGGTGAGAATTACTGAGTTGCTTAAGAATATCGGGATCGAAATTGAAATTTACGGCGTCAAAAAGGGGCAGGTAATTCAGAATGGCTGGGTGCCACTTGAAGATTATCTACAAAAATGCTGCAAGGAATGGCTTAATGACTCTAACCACCTCAATGCAATGGCCAACACGCGAGTCCGCGACGAGGCTGGCGCTAACTGGCTAATGCGTGGAGTTTTGGGTGGAAATTTCAGCAAGTATGTAAATGCTTGTCGATGCCCTAAGTCAAAAGAACTTCTAGATAGGGATTTAAACTCGCGTCAAACGGAGGAAATGAAATCAAAAGTAGATCTTATTGACATGATGCGATCAATGCCTGGAATCTCCATGGAATTAAAGACTTTTGAAACCAAGGTCGAAACAACTGTGAAAAGCTTTAAAGACACTCTCGCGGATGTTCTTAAAAGCTATCCATTGATTGATCGAAAAGACGCATATGGCTACAGGAATGCTCCTGATCAGCAAGAAGCCAAACACATTGTTGATTATATCAATTCTATGCATTTCGTTACTAACCAGGCGGTGGTTTAATATACCGTCTGTCAACAAAAGATTTTCCAACCCTCAGAAAAACTGGGTATAATAAAAACATGAAAACAAAAACAACCAAAATCGCCCCTCCTACTGGCAAGATGATCGTAAGATCTGGAGACAATGCCTACGTGACCGCGTTCATCAACGGTGAATCATTGACTGTTCGAGCAGCAGATTCGCCAGTTCCTTTCCAGAAAGCGCTGGAAGCAATTAAGTCCGAAGATTGGGACGCTCTCTATGCCGCGCTTCGTCCTGTCAAGGCAGCCGCCCAATCCCTTAAGGGTGTGACGGTTGACCGAAATGGCGTGTATTTTAACGGTGGGCCGATTGCAAATACCGTATCTGATCGAATTCTTGAATTTGTGGCAGAAGGCTTGGATTATAAGCCACTATCTAAGTTCCTCGAAAAGCTGCTTCAGAACCCCTCTATGCGAGCGGTTAAAGAGTTGTATACCTTCCTTGAACATAAGAACATTCCTATCACTGAAAACGGTAACATTCTTGCGTACAAGGGTGTTAAGTCCGACTTTTACTCGATTTCTAGTGGTACCGCGAAGTTGCTGAAGGGCAAAGTGAACGCTTATGGTCAAATTTACAACGGAGTTGGCGAAGAAATCGAAATGCTACGAAACGAGGTTGATGACAACAAGGATCGAGGTTGTTCATATGGACTTCATGCTGGTACGCTTGAGTATGCTACTGACTTTGGAAGGAATGGCAAGGTTGTCATCGTTGAGATTAACCCTAAGGATGTGGTATCTATCCCAACTGATTGCCAATTCCAGAAGATGCGAACTTCTGCCTATAAAGTGGTTGGAGAATATGAAGGTCCGCTAGATAAGCCGGTTTACGAATCGCGCTGGAGCGAAGCTGATGATTCCTATGAAGCTGATGATTCCTATGAAGCTGATGATTCGTATGAAGATGATAATCTTGTTGATCTTGAGGATTATGACGGCGACGTCACTTGTGAATGTGATGTTAATGGCGGAGTTTGTTACAAGGCTGCATACCCAGTAACTGAAGTGATCGCGTTTGACACTCCAGATAGCTCCTGGATGAGTCGTGTCGCTTGGTACGACAATGGAAATCTGGCAATCGTTAAAGACGACGACAACGTGATTGAGTATGAAGATGTCGAGGAAGATGTCGCGCGTGAATTCGCTGACTTCGTGAACGATGGCGGCTCCGCCGGAGTGTTTTACAACCGACACATCAAGGGTCAGTACGACACGGTCTAAAATCTCGACTTTCCAACCCTCATAACAATTGGGTATAATAAGGGAGCAATCTGGAAAACAACCCAGGATGCTCCCTTAAAGGAAAAAATTATGAACAGAAACTATATTCGAACTCCTCTTCTAAATACAGACGCTTATAAACTTTCTCATTGGTGCCAAGCACCCGAGGGAACAAGCGGCTATTATAACAATATGTGCGGACGAAAATCTCGTGTGCCAGGCGTTGATAAAATTGTGTTTTTTGGTCTTCAAGCTTTTCTTAAGGACTTGAACGATGAATTCAATAACAGCTTTTTCAATCTAGACGAAGATACTGCTGTGGAAAATTATAATTCATTTCACACAGAATTTTTCGGCCAACCTAGCGAATTTAACAATGAACAAGTTAGAAAGTTACACAAACTTGGCTATCTTCCAATTCTAGTGAAAGCGCTACCTGAGGGTAGCGTGGTCAATCACAATGTGCCATTCTTAACAGTTCGATCCACCGATGATAAGCTTTTTTGGTTTACACAATGGCTAGAAACTTGGATGTCTCAATCTATTTGGAAGCCTTGTACGTCTGCAACCACAGCTTATTATTATCGCCAAATTTTAGAGCGATACAACAAGCTTACTTCGGATGTTGACTGGATTATGGATTTTCAAATGCATGATTTTAGTTCACGCGGAATGTCTGGGCTAGAAGATGCTATGTCATCAGGCGCAGGACACTTGTTGTCGTTTAAGGGAACAGATACCATTCCTGCCGTTGAATGGATTAAGAATTATTATCCTGGTGACAACGG
>Ga0214923_10003740_pt1 | contig 18883 bp, 13 predicted proteins | sample LL1510_MetaG_FD_177993 | JGI IMG/M metagenome (GOLD analysis project Ga0214923, IMG submission 177993) | Freshwater microbial communities from Lake Lanier, Atlanta, Georgia, United States - LL-1510 | ecosystem: Environmental > Aquatic > Freshwater > Lake | place: USA: Georgia | collected...
TTTATATTCTTTTTTATATTCTTTTTTATATTCTTTTTTATATTCTTTTTTATATTCTTTTTTATATTCTTTTTTATATTCTTTTTTATATTCTTTTTTATATTCTTTTTTATATTCTTTTTTATATTCTTTTTTATATATTTATTATTTAAAAATAAATAATATATTATATTAATACATAATAAATAATAAAATATGGATTTATATTATGAAGTATTAAATAATATTAAAATTAATATAAAATACTTTACACAATTAGAATTAATTAATAAAATATTTATTATTTTTTTAATAATTCTCTTTATTATTATTTGTTCTAATAAATATAAAAATTATAAAAATTATGAAAATTATGAAAATTTAAATCAAGAAAATAGAAATTTATTATTTAAACCTAATTATTATGAAATTAAAAATAATACTGATATATACGATGAATTATATTCTATATATTATGATACTATACATTTAGATAAGACTAAAAATGATTATGAAATTAATAAAATTATTAAATATATTGATGATAATAACTCTTTTAATATCGATATTAAAATTTTAGATGTAGGTTGTGGAACAGGATATCATGTTAATAAAATAAATAATTATTCTGATAAATATAATATTATCGGAATAGATAAATCAAAATCTATGATTAAAATAGCTAAAGAAAAATATCCAAAATCTGTATATAAAAATATGGATATTTTAAATAATAATTTAGATATTGAATCTTTTTCACATATTATTTGTTTAAATAATACAATTTATTTATTAAATAATAATGAAAAAAAAATATTTTTTGAAAATTGTAATAATTTATTACAAAATTATGGATATATTATATTACACGTTGTAGATAGAAATAAATTTAATCCATATAATAATAAAAGTGAAATTAAAGAATTACATAATCCTGAAAAATATGGAAAAAAAGCTACAAGTTTAATTATAAAATTTAGTAAAAATATAGAATATTTTAGTAATTATGAAATTACCGAACCCGATAATTATACTGGTTTATTTAGTAAATACAAAGAAAAAATTCAAAATTTTGAAAATAATAGTATTAGAAAAAATGAAATTAATATGTATATATGTCCTAATAAAGAATTAATAAATATTGCTAATTCAAAAGGTTTTAAATTCAAAGACAAAATTAATTTAGAACCAAACTACAAAAATGAATATTTATTTATATTTATGAAAGATTAAAATTTTATATATTTCTCCCTTTTTATATAATTTATAAAAACTATATAAAAATATTAATTTTATATATTTCTCTCTTTAATATATATTTTTTATATATTTATCTCTCTCTCTTTAATATATATTTTTTATATATTTATCTCTCTCTCTTTAATATATATTTTTTATATATTTCTCTCTCTTTAAATATTAATTTTATATATTTCTCTCTCTCTCTTTAATATATATTTATCTCTTTTTTATATAATTTATAAAAACTATATAAAATAAATTTTATCGAACATATTTCCCAACATTAGCAAAACTATCTAATACAAATATTATAAATATTCCTAAAAATAAATATAATATTAATTCCTCACTTATATGATTCGTTTTTTCATCTTGTTGTTCTTCTAATAAATGTATTATATAATCCAATTTTTTTAATAATTTATTATTATCTAAATTATTCATATTATCATTCTTATTATACATATTTATATTTGGTATATTCATTAATTCCGTTTTATAACTATCATTTAAATCCGAATATAAATTTCGTGTAGAAGAATTTAAATAATTTATATGTTCTATATTATTATCGGGATTTGAATTCATCCTTTTTAATTCCTCATTTATTATTGAATTTAATTTTACATTTCCTATTACACTCTTCTCTTTCATTTCTTTATAATTATTATCATCATTATCATCATCGTTTTCTACATTTGTTAATAATAATGATAAATTATTTATTTTCTTTGGTTCTCTCTTTATTTCTTCTTGTTGCATTTTATTTTTATATGTTTTATTTACTAATGTTTTTTTATATATTCCCTTATTTGTATCACTCGTTATTATATTACTTTTGTTATTATCTGAATCTAATGGAGCAGGATTTAATTGATACATAATTCTTATTATAAAAATAAAAGATTATAATATTTTTAAAAACTACTAAAAATTATTATATCATTATTTAATTATACTTTATTTGCTTTTTTATTTTTATCTAAATATATTATAATAATGAAAAAAAAATATAAACCTATTAATGATATTAATTATTATTTTAAATTAGATAATTTATATCATATTTTTGATAATATTAGTTCTAATAAATTATTTATCGGTATTATGATGATATTTTTAAATATTAGTTCACGCTATATTGAACTTAAATTAACAAAAGGACAAGAAATAATTTTTAAAAATATAGCTCGTGAAATTTTAATTTTTACTATTGCATTTGTTGGAACTAAAGATATTATATTATCTTTAATTATTACCGCTGTTTTTATTATTTTAAGTAATTTCGTTCTTAATGAAAATTGCAAATATAATATATTACCTAATAAATATAAAGATATGATTTATTCCTCTGATAATCTTAATATTATTACAAAAGAAGATATTGAAAAAGCAAATCGTATTTTAGAACAAGCTAAAAAACAAGAAAATTTTCAAAATAAAATTACTTTATTAAATACTTTGCAAAATAATCAATAATTCGTTCATATTTTTTATTATTATTATTATATTTTCATAATATAATAATAATTTTATATGGATTTTAATAATATTAATGTTTCATTTAATTATAATATTAAATATAATCAAAATAATAATATTTCTAAAAAATTTTTAATTAATAATTTTAATAATTATTATATTAGAAATATTAATATATATAATAAAATTTTCATCAATAAAAAAAAAAATAAAGAAAATTTTATTAAATATTTGAACGATGAAAAAGAATTTATATATGATTTTAGATTACCATTAACTAATGTTTATTTAGATAAAAATATTTTAAAAAAATTTATAGATAATAATAATTTTAAAAATATTAATAATTTTGAAATTTTTAAAAAATATATTAATTATATTATAGAAAGAAAAAATTACAAATTTTTATTTAAAAATATTGAATATGAAAATATGAATAATATTTTATTTATTCAAAATATTATTAATTCTAATTCTAATTCTAAATTAACACCTTCTAATATTTTAGAAAATATTAATAATAATTTAAAAGAAGAAATAGATATTAATATGGATCCAACTACCGATTATGAAGAAAAATTTAAAAATTTAAATTTCACAAAATTAAAAGCAACAGATATTATAAATTTAAATAATATTAATAAAATTTTTAAATATATAGATAATAATATTTTAAAATCATTTAAAGATAATATTTTTATAAAAAAATTCGCTCAATTTATTGAAAAAGATAAAGATAATGATAATGATGAATATATATTTCAAACATTTATAAAGAAAAATCAATTTTTTGATTTTGAAAATAATTTAGAAGAGTTTTTTTTTATTAAAAATACATCTGATATAGAAACAGATAAAAAAAATAATAATATTATTTATATTTTAAATGAAATTAAAAATTTAACAGATAATTCCAATAGTTCCAATAATTCTAATAATTCTAATAATTCTAATAATTCCAATAATTCCAATAATTCCAATAATTCTAATAATATTTATAATAATTTTAATGAATATAATAATATATTATTTAATTATTCTAAATATTTTTATTCGGAAAATGAATATAATGAATTAACTAAAGAAAAAGAGAAACAAATTCTTTTAAATAATATTGATAATGAAAAATCATTTAATTATAAAGATTTTAAAAAATATATTATTACTTATTACAATATATATAATATTTTAAATTTTTATATAGACCAAAATACCATTATTTTTGTTCCTTCTGAAGATAAAACTAAAACAATTGAAAATAATAAATATTTTTATATTTTTAATCAATCTATTAATAAAATTATAAAAAATAATAAAGATATTTTTATTAAAGTTAAAAAAATTATACCTTGCAAACAATTAATTAATAAATTTATTAATAATAATAAAATTAATGTATCTTTTGATATAGAATATGAAATTATATATACTTATAATACCATTAAATTTTATACAAATATAAATAATATTCTTTTAAATAACTATAAAAATAAATATTTTATTAATAGAAAATTACATTTATTTTTTGAAAAAAATAATAATTATTATAAATACGAAAATATATATTTTGATTGCAATTTAGATTACAATAAAATTATTTATCATTTTAATAATAATAAAAAAACCGATGTTTTTTTAAATAAATATAAAGAATATGATGCTAAAATTATTTTTATAGATATAGATTTATTTAATTATTATAGTAATAATAATAAATACCGATTAAATAATATTTGTAAAGAAGATAATATTAAAGATATTGTTGATTATTATTATATTCATAAATTATTTTTTAAAAAAAATGATGATTTTTTATTTTATAATAATTTTTTTCTTAAAATTAATAATATTAAATATGTTGATATATTTCCCGATAAAAAATTTATAACTAATAATGAAAATATATCTGAAAATATTGAAGATGTTATTGATATTAATGATATTGATATTGACGATAATATTGATAATAATATTGATAATAATATTGATAATATTATTGATAATAATATTTATGGTAATTCAGATAATTATAACACAACAAAATTTAGTATTAATGATTCTAAAGATATTAGATTTATTTTAAATTCTGCAAATAAAAATTATAATTTTTATTTAATTATAAATTGTTATTTTCAAAAATCTAAAACAGAACAAATATCTAATAAAACTTTAATATATGCTAATACTGGTTGTTATAATAATGCTACCAAATTAGACGATTTATTAGATAAATTTAATAATAATAAAAATAATAAAAAATATAATTATTTTCAAAAATTAATAAAAGATAGTATCGAAAACACTTTAAAAACTAATACAGATACTAAAGATAAAAAAGATATAGATATAAATAAAGATAAATCTAAAAAAGATATAGATATAGATAAATCTAAAAAAGATATAGATATAGATAAAGATAAATCTAAAAAAGATATAGATATAGATAAAGATAAAAAAATAGAAAAAGAATTAAAAGAATTAAAAGAATTAAAAGAATTAAAAGAATTAAAAGAATTAAAAGAATTAAAAGAATTAAAAGAATTAAAAGAAAAAGAAGAAAAAGAAAAAAAAGAAAAAGAAGAAAAAGAAAAAAAAGAAAAAGAAGAAAAAGAAGAAAAAGAAAAAAAAGAAAAAGATAAGATATTAAGAATTGGTGGTATATATACTAAAAAAAATAAAAAAAATAAAAAAAATAAAAAAAATAAAAAAAATAAAAAAAATAAAACAAATAAAACAAATAAAACAAATAAACATTATATTTTAAACAAAAAGAATAATAATATAAAAAAAAATAATATAAAAAGAAAATCTATAAAAAAAAATAATATAAAAAGAAAATCTATAAAAAAAAATAATATAAAAAGAAAATCTATAAAAAAAAATAATATAAAAAGAAAATCTATAAAAAGAGAGAAATATATATAAAAAATAATATAAAGAAACAATAATATATATTAAAAATAATATAAAGAAACAATAATATATATTAAAAATAATATAAAGAAACAATAATATATATTAAAAATAATATAAAGAAACAATAATATATATTAAAAATAATATAAAAAGAAAATCTATAAAAAAAAAGAAATATATATAGAAATTATAATTTTTATAAAATTATTTATATATTATAAATATATAAATAATTATGAAGAAATTTATGCCTAAAAAATTTTTATCTAATAAATTTATTAACTATATTATATTATTATTTTATATTTTTATTTTTATTGCTTTCTTTTATTTTATCTCTCCTCTTTTTTATAATAATAAAGAATATTTTTCCAATAATTCCAATAATTCCAATAATTCCAATAATTCCAATAAAATCATATATTATTATATGAATGGTTGCGGACATTGTATTAAATTTATGCCTATTTGGAATGAATTCGTTTCTTCATATAAAGGTAACCTTATTTTAGAAAAAAAAGAACAAGGTTCCGCAACTCAAGAAATTCAAAAATATAATATTAATGGTTTCCCTTCTATTATTGCAGTTAATTCTAATAATGAATTAATTGATACATTTAATGATAATAGAACACTAGATAATTTAGTTAAATTCGCAAAAAAAATTGATTCTAATTCTAATTCTAATTCTAATTCTAATTCCAATTTTAATAATAATATCAATAATGATACTAATAATATTATTAATTTTCAATCTAGTAACTTTTCATAAAATTTTATAAATCTAATAAAACTTCTTTATTTAATTCTATAAAATCTTTTTCTATATCTACAGGTATTTCTGTAAAACTTATTAATTTCTTATTCAATTCAAATAATTCCATTACATTTTCTTTTTTTAAAGCTTTTTCAAATAATTCTCTATCCTCATAATATTTCCCTACTTTCTTTTTCCCACATTTTTTAAAAATCGGTTTTATATTATCCGACTTATCTCCTAATACTATTTTATAAAATAAATTCTTATCACTTTCTTTAAATATCTTTTTATTATCTAATAAATTCTTATTTTTAAAATTTATTATTTTTGTATTATCATCTAATAATTGTAAATAATCATAATCATTCGCAATTATATATATATTCGCATTTTCATATTTTTCTCTTATCATTTTTTTTGTTACAGCAATTATATCATCTCCTTCCATTTTTGCATGTTTTAATATATGATTCACACCCGCTTTCTTTAATAATTCATTATCATTTTCATATACTATATTGAAAAATTCACTACCCACAAAATTACCCCGCGTTTCTTTATAATTCTCATATAAAGCATTCCTCCATATATCTTTTCTACTACAATCACATGCTGCTATAATTTTAAATTCCTCATTCTTTGCAAATTTTTGTTTCTTCTTTAATAATTTTATACTTTCTATAAATGTTTTCTTAAATTTATCTTTAAACTCCTCATTTATTGATAAATCGGTATCTGTTTCTAATTTTTCTTCTGGTTTCGCATGTTTCCACCATTGTATAATAGCATAATACCTATAAAATATCCAATAACTAGTATCAATTAGTATATAAATCATTTATATTATTATTAAACTTTATTATTTAAATTATAATTTTTTATATATTATTTATCAATTTTATAATTATTTATTTATAAAAAATATATATTATTATATTTTTTATAATATATACATTTTTATAATATATACATTTTTATAATATATATTTTTAATAATATAATAAATCATTTATTAAATTAAATAATAATTTATCTTTAATATTTACTATAAAATTTTCTATACTCATTATTAAATTATTATCATTCTTCATATAATTCATATAATCATTATATAATAAATCATATATATATACATATCTATTATATCTATCTTCTTCTAATATTAAGAAATATTTTTTATATTTCGGAACAGAATAATGTAATTTATGAAATACCCATAATATAAACATATATATTTTATCATCTTCTATATTTATATATTCTGATAAATTATAATGAAGTATTGCTGAAATATTAGCTTTTTTTAATGCTATTGTATTAATTAATTCACGATTATATTGATTTTCTAACAAATTTAAAGAAATTTTATTTTTATTCTTATTCTTATTTTTATTTATAATTCTATTATTTTTTGGTTTTGAATTTTCTTTTACATTTATCAAAAATTGAACTCTTTTATTTTTTATTATATCCATATATATATATTATTTGTATATTAATATTTATATATATTTATCAATTTTTATTAAAATATTATTTTATATATATTAAAAAAATATTCTAATAATATTTCCAAATTATATTCTAATAATATTCTAATAATATTCTAATAATCTTTCAAATTCTATATTATAATATTCTGATAATCTTTTTATTCTTATTGGATTAAATACATAACTACATAATTCCTCCAAAAATTTATAATTTTTTTCTTTCATTTTTAAATAATTTAAAGGACATATTAATCGTTCTATATTTTTATTACTTGCTAACATTTCCCATCTAATATTTATTTTATTTATATTTTCTTCTATCAAATTTATTGCATTTTTATTTCCACATAATATATCCCAATTTATTTTATCCAAATTTTCTTTTAATAAATTTATAGCATTTTCATTATCTGATAATCCATTCCAATTTATTTTTTCTATATTTTTTTCTAAAATATATATAGCATTTTTATTTTGTGATATACAATTCCAATTTATTTTATCTACATTATTTTCTAATAATTCAATAGCATTTGAATTTAAAGATAAACAATCCCAATAAATTTTATCTTCATTTTCCTTTAATAATTCAATTGCATTTTTATTTAAACTCAAATTATCCCATTCTATTTTATATTTATTTTCTTTTAACAATTTTATTGCATTTTTATTTAAACTTAAATTATCCCATTCTATTTTATCTTTATTCTTTTCTAATAATTCTATTGCATTTGAATTTATTGATAATATATCCCAATCTATTTTATTTTCATTATTTTTTAAAATATTTATTGCACCTTTATTTTCAGATAAATTACACCAATTTATTTTATCTATATTTCTCTCTAATAAATTTATTGCATTTTTATTTAAACATAATAAATCCCAATCTATTTTATCTTTATAATTATTTAATATATTTATTGCATTTTTATTCATACATAAATTATTCCAAAATATTTTTTTATTTTTTATTTTCAAATAATATTCTTCTTTTATTTTATTTTCATAAATTGGTTTAAATAACATTTATGTAAATTAATATCTTTTTTAAATATATTAAACTATATTCTTTTTTATATCAATTTTTTTATTATTTTTATATTTTTATATTTATTAAAAAAAATATAAAAATATATTATACTATATTTTTATTTTTAAATTATTTTTTTATTATATTTTTATTTTTTTTATTATATTTTTTTTTATTTTTTTTATTATATTTTAGATTTTTAATAATATTCTAATAATTTTTCAAATTCTATATTATAATATTCTGATAATTTTTTTATTCTTATTGGATTAAATACATAACTACATAATTCCTCCAAAAAATCATAATTTCTCTCTCTCATCTTCTCATAATCCATATCACATATTAAATTTTTTATATTTTTATTTATAGATAAATTATACATATTTACTTTATCTAAATTTCTCTCTAAAATATGTATTGCATTTTCATTTATTGATAATTCATTCCAATCTACTTTATCTAAATTTTTTTCTAATATATATATTGCATTCTTATTATGTGATAATTGTTTCCAATATACTTTATTTAAATTGTTCTCTATTATTTCCATTCCATTTTCATTTGATGAAAACCAACACCAACTTATTTTATCATAATTCTCTCGCAAAATATATATTCCATTCTTATTTAATGATAACCATTCCCAATTTATTTTATCTAAATTATCCTTTAATATATGAATCGCATATTTATTTAATGATAAATTATTCCAATCTATTTTATCTAAATTTCTTTCTATTAAATATATTGCATTCTTATTTAAAGATAAATTTATCCAATTTATTTTATTTAAATTTTTTCCTAATAATTCTATAGCATTCCTATTTAAAGATAAATTACTCCAATTTATTTTATCATAATTGTTTTTTAAAATATCTATTGCATTCTTATTTCTTGATAAACAATCCCAATCTATTTTATTTAAATTTTTTTCTAATATATGTATTGCTTTTTTATTTAAAGATAAAGAAAACCAATCTATTTTATCTAAATTTTTTTCTAAAATATCTATTGCATTCTTATTTCTTGATAAATTTCTCCAACTTATTTTATTTAAATTTATTTCAAATATATCTACACTATTACTATACATAGAAATACTATCCCAATTTATTTTTTCATTTAATATTACATTTTCTTTTATTTTATTTTTATATATTGGTTTAAATAACATATTTTATAATTTTAAATATATTAAACTATTTTATATTCTTTATATCAATTATTTTTATTCTTTATATCAATTATTTTTATTCTTTATAAAAAAATAAAATATATTAAACTATATTCTATTTTTTATATCAATTCTTTATAAAAAATATAAAAAAATTAAAATATATTATACTATATTTATATTTTTAAATCATTTTTATTACATTTTTAAATCATTTTTATTACATTTTTAAATCATTTTTATTACATTTTTAAATCATTTTTATTACATTTTTAATAATATTCTAATAATCTTTCAAATTCTATATTATAATATTCTGATAATCTTTTTATTCTTATCGGACTAAATACATAACTACATAATTCCTCCAAAAATTTATAATTTCTCTCTCTCATCTTTTCATAATCCATATCACATATTAAATTTTTTATATTTTTACTTGAATTATAACATACATATTTCCAATTCACTTTATCTAAATTTTTTTCTAATATACTTATTGCATTCTCATTTACTGACAATTCTTCCCAATCTACCTTATTTAAATTTATTTCTAACAAATTTATCGCATTTTCATTTGATGATAAACGACTCCAATCTATTCTTCCCAAATTTATTTCTATTATATCTATCGCATTTTTATTTAATGATAAATTACGCCAATTTATTTTATCTAAATTCACTCTTAAAATATCTATTGCATTCTCATTTAAACTTATCCTATCCCAATCTATTTTATCCATATTTCTCTCTAATAAATTTATTGCATTCTTATTCTTTGATAAATTTTCCCAATCTATTTTATCCATATTTCTCTCTAATAAATTTATTGCATTCTTATTTTTTGATAAATTTTTCCAATTCACTTTTTCTATATTACTCTCTAATAAATATATTGCATTCTTATTCTTTGATAAATTATACCAATCTATTTTATCCATATTTCTCTCTAATAAATTTATTGCATTCTTATTTTTTGATAAATTTTTCCAATTTATTTTTTCTATATTACTTTCTAATAAATATATTGCATTCTTATTCTTTGATAAATTATACCAATCTATTTTATCCATATTTCTCTCTAATAAATTTATTGCATTCTTATTCTTTGATAAACTATACCAATCTATTTTATCTAAATTTTCTTCTAATAAATCTATATTATTATTATATAATGATATACCTCTCCAATTTATTTTTTCATTTAATATAAAATTACCTTTTACCTTATTTTTATATATTGGTTTAAATAACATATTTTATAATTTTAAATATATTAAACTATTTTATATTCTTTATATCAATTTTATTTCTAATTTCTAATTTCTAATTTCTAATTTCTAATTTCTCATTTCTAATTTCTCATTTCTCATTTCCCATTTCTCATTTCCCATTTCTCATTTCTCATTTTTTATTTATTATTTCTCATTTATAATATATTTATTATTTTGCGGACTACTTAAAAATATTATATGTTAATTTAATATTAATAAGAAATGGATTTTATCGAATTAGAATCCGAAAATATTGATTTTGATAATATTCCTAAACTTAATTTACAAATTAGTAACGATAACGATACCGACAACGAAAACGATATTGATACTAAACCCTCTGTTAATTTTGGAACAGGCATCGAACTTTTAATGAACGACAAAAAATCTACCGATAAAAAATATTCCTCTTCAGTTAATATTGATGATATTACACAATTAGAAAATGAATTAAATAATATCTCTAATTCTAATAACGACCTTCATAAATCTCCCAAAAAATCACTATTTAATGGATTATTCGATAATAAACATTCCAATATTAAAAAAATTGATGAAAATAACAACAACAACAACAACAACAACAATAATAACAATAATAACAACAACAATAATTATAATAATCCTAATTTAGGAAAATCCACTTCTAATTTAAATGAAAATAAAACTTGGGATGGTTATGGTAAATTTACCAATATACCTATTAATATCGATAAAAATAAAGATAATGTTACTCTTTCTAAAGATGAAGAAATGAGAGAAAAATTTAAATATTTAAGAAAATTAGAAGATTTAGAAAAAAAAGGTATTAACATCAGTAAAAGATATAATATCGATTCCGATTTACAAGAAATGATGAACGAATATAATATTATATATTCAGAAAAAGAAAAACAAAATTCTATTAAATTTCAAGGCAAAATGTTAATGTCATTCGTTACAGGTATTGAATTCCTATGTAACAAATTCGACGCTTTCGATATTAAACTTGATGGTTGGGGAGAACAACTTAATGAAAATATTGGCGATTATGATGAAATATTCTCCGAACTTCACGAAAAATATAATTCTAAAGTTAAATTATCTCCTGAATTAAAATTACTATTTCAAGTCGGAGGTTCCGCTATTATGGTTCATATGGCTAATACTATGCTTAAATCATCCATTCCTGGTATGGATGATATTATGAGACAAAATCCCGAATTAATGAAACAATTCACACAAGCAGCAGTTAATACTATGGGACAATCGAACCCTGGTTTCTCCGGTTTTATGAATAATGTTTTTAATAAAAATAATATTAATCCTTCCAATTTCTCAGAAAGAGATATTCCACCTAATGTTAATAATGGCCCTCCTCCTCCACCTATAGAATCTAAATTACCCGAAAGAAGCATTCGGCCACAAAATATTATTAATAGACCCGACCTCGTCAGCGCTCGCGGTAATGAAATACCTATTAATAAAAATCAAGCTAATCCATATGAAGATAATAACATCACTAAAAATACTAGACCTGAAATGAAAGGTCCTTCCAAACAAGCTGATATACATTCTTTATTAAATGGTCTAAAAACTAAACAATTAGATATTAATCAACAAGATAGCACTATTAGTGCCGAAGATTTAAAAGATATTAATGGAACTAAAATTCCTAAATCTAAAAGAAAAAATAAAAGTGACAAAAATATTGTTTGTTTAGATATTTAATTTTTATTTTATAAAATAATTATATAATATTTATTAATATTTATTATATAATTTTAAATAATTTTAAATAATTGATGACATATACATATTTAGATACTCATATTCATTGACATATTCATAACTTCTTCCATATTCATATCATATTCTCCTCCTTTAATTCCCATTATTAAAGCGTTTGGATCTGATATTTCTATATCTAATGATTCTATTTTTAAATCATTAATTTCTAATATTTTAAATTCTATTTCTTTTAAATTCTTATCTATAGTTTTTTTATTATTTAATTCTGATTCTAAATTTTTTAGAAAATCAAAATATTCAATTCTTATAGTATTAAAATTTTGAAAATCATCAGTATAATTTAATATAAAATTAGGTATATTAATACTAATATTTTCAAATTCTAATTTATCATCTATATATTTATTTAATTGAATAATAATTTTTTTAATATCTTTTATTGATGAATATAACTTATTAATTATATCATTATAATCACTATTTATTGTTTCATATTCATTATTATATTTTTCTTTATTATTTTTAAGTTCTGTTTTATTTTTTGTTGTAAGTTCTTTTAATAAATCATTAACTTTTTTTATATAATTAGTATAAATTGTAATAATTGATAATATATTGTCCCTTATAGCTGGTGTTTTTTCTTTTAATCCGTTTATTGTAAAACTATCTTTTTCTTTTAATATATTTAAAGTATTATATACACCATAAATTTTTTCAAAATTATACATATAATTATTTTCAAAAATATTATTATTTGATTTTTCTTTATATTGTAAATATATTATTTGTTTTATTAAAAACGGTAATTCATAAAATTTAAATTTATATTTATTATTAAATTCAATTATAGAATAATAATTTCCTGTTTGTTCAATTATATAAAAATCATAAGTACTATATAATAATTCTATATCTTGAATTGTATCCTCTGAAAAAAAACTTTCAGTTTTTAAATATATTATATTATTTTTTATATTTTCTTTTGATATTGAAATATAATTATTTATTAAATAAGTTTCCTTTTCAGATAAATCTTTATTTTCATCATCAACATTATGTAAATATTTAATTTTATTTAAAAATATTAATTTTTTTTTTAAATTTTTCTCAAAAAAATATAAATTTAAATCATCGATAACATATTCCAGTTTTCTAATATATTGTTCTTTTATATCATTAAATTTAATATTATTAGATTCTGTAAATAATTTATTTTTTATATAATAATTTAATATATATTCTTTTTTTTTTGAGTCTGATTCCATAGTTGTTAATATATTATTAAATTCATTATTTCCTAATTTATTTTCTATATCTATATCATAATATTTTAACAACGTATTTATTAATTTTACTTTTTCTTTATTGTAATTATCATTTTCTATATTTAATTCATTTGATATTAATATTAATATTCTAAATAAATTTTTAGATAATTTCATTTCTTTTTCTTTTTCCCTTTTATCTATATGATCTATATTTGGACGTCTAAAAATACCCAAGCCTTTTGATATTAATGTTTCAGAAATTTTATTTAAAATTACTATTTTATAATTATTATTATATAAAAAATTATTAAACCATTCTTTTGAAGAATTAACTAAACTATATTTATTCATAGTTGAACCTACAACTGCACCATTTACCTCATTATTATCATCTGTATCTTGATTTATTTGATATTTTGATTCATATTCTGATTCTTTAGAACTTAAAAAATTTTTATCTCCATTTTGTAATTTATAAAAATTTATATATATAGATCCTTCCCTTTCTGTCTCAGATTTATCATTATCTACCTGTCTTTGATTATTAAGACCTTTGACTACATCAAACGATATATTTTTCATTTTAATTTCATCAAATCCTTCTAAAGCTTCTTTAGTTAATTCTTTAAATACATCCCATTTAAATGCTCCAATAGAATTTATATCTAAATTTTCTATATGTTCTTTTTTAAATAATTTGATTACTTCTTTTTTTGTACCTAAACTTAATGCAGCTATCGTAATAGGTTTTACATATGTTTTAAATGTTGTCTTGAGTTCCGGCGTATTTAAATTTGATACGTCTATTATTTGATTTTCTGGATAATTAATTATTATTGTTTCAATTTGTTTTTTTAATGTAAATTCATTATTTTTATTTAATCTTTTAATTATATCTGTATTTAACTCTGCAAGTACATCACCTTTTATATTTGGAATTCCCAACTTATTTAATTTTTCTAATATTTCTGGGTTTATATTTTTTAATATTTCAGCAGTAAAATATTCAAATGTTTCAGGTTTTAAATTTTTGGCTTGTTCTTCACTTAATCCTTTAAATATTTTTGAATTTAGTAATTTTATTTTATTATTTAATATTTCATTTATTACATCTTGTTTAAACTTTGATAAATGATTTGACTTAAATATTTTTAAATATATATCTGGAATTAAATTTAAATCTGCTATTGTTAATTTATCGACTACGTCATCTTTTAATGCTGCAATTGTAGCAGGTAATAATTCTTTTATTGAATCATTATTTAAAATTTTGTTTTTTAATCCTTTATTTTCATAAGAAATATACAATTTGCTATCTTTATATATTAATTTTATGTTTGGATCTAATTTTTTAGCTACTTCCTCTGTTAATGCTTCTGCGCCTTCTATAGTAAAAGCAGAAACAGCATCACTTGTTAAATATCTAACTTGATCTGCAGTAAATTCTGAAATTAGTTTAAGTTTTAAATTTTGAATAATATAAGGTGTTAAAAGTCTTAACATATTTGATTTTAGATTTTTTATTGTATTTCTAGGTAAATTCTTTATTTGAAATTGATTTAAACTATTCACATTTTCCTCGGTAATTTTAATTATCGAATTATGAATTTCTTCATTTGTTACAATATTATTATTATAATCTAGCATACCTTTCACTTCCTCTTGTGAAATATAACCATCAATAAAAGAAATTAAAAAAAAATTTTTTGTATCTATTTTAGTATCTTTTCTAGTATCTAAAGTATCTAATAATTTCTCTTTACTCTTTTTTTTAATAATATCAATTATTTCATATATATTTACATCTTTTATTATTTTTTTATTTGCTTTTGTCATATTTTTATTTATTAAATTTAAATACATAATTAATATATTACTTATATTAATATAATTTTTCAATTCTATTTTTATTTCTTTTTCATATATATTTTTTGTAATATCTAAATATTGGTTTGATTGTTCTAATATTTTTTTATTATTTTTTTCTTCTTCTAAACTCCCTGCTTTCATTTTTTTTTTTATATTTATTTTTTTTGTTATATTTTTTTTTAATTTATTTTTAAATGTTATATTTTTATTTAATGACATTAAATATATATAATTTTATATTATATTATAATTTAATATTTATATTTATTTATTTATACTTCTTTATTTATATTTTTTAATTATATTATTATATATTATTATACACTAATAATAATATATAATTTTAATATGTTTAAATCATATTATTATTTCTTATTTGTTTTTTTAAATGATTTTTTTAAATTTATAAGCCCTCCTCCTCCGTGTGGTACATCTCCAGGTTGATTTGCAGGTGGAATTCCACCTGGAGCAACTACTGGTACATTTCCAGGTTGAATTGCAGGTGGAATTACACCTGGAGCAACTACTGGTACTACTTGTAATGGTATTACTGTTTTTAGCTGAGGTAAATTATTAGATTTTTTCAATATAATACTTATTATTATTGAATTCCTGATATTACTTAATAGTATATCACGTATAGTTATTACTAGATCTTGATATTCTGCTTGAGCTATGTTAGGATATATTTGTCTATATATTTGTCTAATTTCATTAGTTCGTTCTTCATGAGTTACAGCACGTATATATGGTTGTTCTACTACAGATATTATATTATAATCAATCTTTAATTCTAGAAATTCTTTATAAAGATTTATATATCTTTTCAAATAGTTGTTATTAAAATTATTATCAGGATTATTAAAATTAAAGCCATATAATATATTAGTTAAATTAATAGGAATAATTTCATCTGAATTAATTATTTCTTCTATATTTTGATTATCTTCAACTTGATCTTCTCCATCATTTTCTATATTATGATTTATAAATTTACTCATATAATAACATTGCACTAAAATTTTATAAATATTGTTTTGACATAATTCTTTATTGCTATAATCTAAGTCATCACTAAATTGATTATTAAAATTATTATTACTTAAAATATATGGTGCATTTTCTGGATTTTCTGCAAGTATTTTATTATACTTTATTAATGATATAAAAAATAAAGGATTCAAAGTTTTATGATTACAATTTAGAGTATTTGCATTTATTAAATCCGGATGAATAACATTATATATGTCTCTTAAAAAACTAATAAACTGATTACGTAATACTTCCTTAATATTAATATCAAAATCAATTAAATCTTCTTCATCTAAAACGCCGTTCATATTTACTATATTTTTTAAGTATCTGTTTAGTAGAACCACATTTTGCACATTTTGTTCTACAACAAAATCTGTTATATTAAACATATTTTTCAATAATAAAAATCTTAACATAACTATATGAATTTTTTTCATATTTATATTTGGAATTAGATTAATTTCATCAAAATATTCTCTAAATACTTCATTTCTAATGTGATCGGATAAAGGTGGACCATTAGGTATAAGTAAATGTATATACTTTAATTCATCTGGTATATCAAAACCTATATATATATTATTTAACACATTATCATTTCTATATATATTAAAAAAATTATTTGGATTATTTGGATTATTTGGATTATTTGGATTATTTGGATTATTTGGATCATTTGGATCATTTGGATTATTTGGATTATTTGGATTATTTGGATTATTTGGTAGAGCATTTTGAAAACCTACAATATCATTAAATAAAAAACCAAGAATAGATAACCCCATATTTTTAATATTTTCTAGTGATATTTCATTATCTAAATCTTGCGGTGACATAGATAAAAAATATTTAGCATAAAAGTGTAATATTTCAATTGATTTATAATTTTTTTTTTCTAAATTATCTATATCTTTTATAGCTGACCCCGCATTATTCAGGTTTAGTCTTTCCCTATCTAAAACATATCTTTCATCACCCATATTTATTATATAAATAAATTATAATTATATTTTTATATATTTATTTTAATAAATATATAAAAATAAATATTTTATTTTAAATTTATTCACAAATTATTTGTATATGCATGAATAACAATAATTTTTTATCACATATGTGGTAATCAAAGTATATCTACATCTTGATTTGCAGGTTGATCTTGTGGTTTGAAATTATCTTTATAAATAATAGGTGATTTTACATTATCAACAAATTTTTTTAATTTTCTTAATTTAATATTATATACTCTTAAAAAATCATCATCATTATTAACATTCTCCATAATATTTTGATACCCTCTATAGATATCTTCTATTGCATTTTCCTGAATGCCGATATCATTTTCTAATTTATATTTTAATATGTATATTATATCTTTTCTTGTTAATAAATTTATATATTTTATAAATAAATCTAATCTTGTTATTTTATCATCATCATTTTTAATAATTTCTATTATATAATTACCTGTAGTTGCTGCCCTATTATCTTGGTGATTGAATAAATTAACTTGATTTAAAGTATTATTTAAAGCTGTAATAGGTTGATTAATAGGTGCTGGGTCCGCGTTTTCCATATATATATATATATTTAATATATATATATATATATATTTAAACCATTT
>Ga0214923_10003741_pt1 | contig 18870 bp, 44 predicted proteins | sample LL1510_MetaG_FD_177993 | JGI IMG/M metagenome (GOLD analysis project Ga0214923, IMG submission 177993) | Freshwater microbial communities from Lake Lanier, Atlanta, Georgia, United States - LL-1510 | ecosystem: Environmental > Aquatic > Freshwater > Lake | place: USA: Georgia | collected...
ACATGGCAGGTGAGGTATCATTACCAATACTCTGAAAATAACACCGATATCAAAGACCACTATTCCAGATCTAGGCTTTATTTTCTCATATTAGTCAAATCCCATTCTCCTTTTCCTTGTCTTACCATGTTTGTTGTATTGAAAACGTCCCAATTATCTGACGTTGAAACCCTAGGTGAGAAATCTCAACCATTATACGGGAAACAGAGGTCAAGGACGTTACCTAACGGCGATCAACCCGTTGGTGAGTGTCAATTCACTACTTCTCCAGTATTATAGTCGATTACGGGTTTGTCAACAGCCAGCATCATGCTTTCAAGATTCCATTTTAACCCGTCCATATCATCAGAAATAGGGTATGATGGTTTTTCTGATATGTTAACAATAGTGCCATTCTCATCAGTATAAACCGTATGAATACCATAACTAATATCAGTATCACCAAGAGGAATTTTAGTTACGGTTTTTACTACTCTATAAGACCAACTCATTATTTTTCTCTTTTGGGTAATTTTTTAGGCTGGACTGTTGATCTATTTTCTTCTTTTATTTCTGGAAGATTCAACTCATCAAATTGTGCCGACCGAATAGCATCTAGCATCTTATTCAGATTTTGTAGTCTCTCGACTAACTCTTGCCCTACGTTCATTTGTTTATCGGTACTCATGGTATTTGTAGTTTAACAGAAATTTTCTTTTTGTCAACTGGATGGTTCGCCACTACCTATTTTATAGAGCATCATTTCTATTTGATCGCTATTTTGTTCTAAAATCATTTGTCTTGGTGTTTTATTGTTAAATGCTGGATTCGGAGAATCTAGCCAAGAATCAATAAATTCTTCTCTTACTATCTGTTTTAGTCTTTCTTTAAGTTCATCTGATGTTTTCATTGGAATCCTAACTCTTGATCTAGATCACTCAATCTTTGTAACGCCTCTAGTCTTTTTTGTTGATTTTCATAATTCAAACCAGCAACAAATCCACACTGAAAATAATAAAAATCATTAGCAGTACCTTCGTAATCTCCATGTAGCCATATTTCTTCTGCTAGTTTTTTAGAACTTTCATACTTTTCTTGTATATATTCTAATTGTTTTTGTTGCCAAGTTTTTTTCATTTTTCTTTTTCTCTTTTTTCGTATTCTTTTTGGTATTGTATTTTACAGTCTATATCTTCTATTGTCGCCAACCTAATTTCTTTACAATGTCTTAAACCATAATACCAATCTTCTGTTGAACTAGAAAAGGTTTTGCCATACCAAGGATCATGTTCTGCCTCAAAAATAGACAAAACTCCACCTTTATCACTTAGTAGACAAATTACATCACCTTTTTTCCAATTGGGAATATTTTGCATTTTCATACTGGCTGAGTACCATATAGTCTTTCAGCAAACCATCTGGCACGATCTTTGTCAGATGTTAAATTCAAATCCACACTTTTTCGCTCATTGTAATCTAGTTTCCAGTATTTGTCAACACCAAACTTTTCCCAAGTGGACAAATCATAATCGGTCATAGAGGTTCTATATGCGGAAGGTCTGCTATCATCATATAGGTGTTCAAAAACATCTCGTACAATAACAATTTTAGTGTTACTATCAAGACTATCCCAGTGTAGACTAATCCAATCTTGAACTGCTCCCGGCACATAAGTATGACGCCCAAGAGCATACCTTAATGCTGCTGTGACCATAATGCCACCATTTGTATCGCAATTAAATTTAGATTTCTTAGTTTTCATACCATTCTTTCTACTGTTCCACTAGGCCCATTAATTATTTCCAATATAGCCCTCATACTCATATCAACATCATAAAGCAATTCTGCTACTGATCCTTGATCGTAACTAAGATCAAAGTTTATAGTCATTTTTTTAACTTCTTCAGCAATAACTTTTATATCATTTATATCTTCATCTGTCATTTTGTTTCTCGTTCAAATTTCGTAAAGTATCAGATACAAGCATTAAAGCATAAACATCGAAGTCTTGTTCAATAGGAGTAAAAATCCACTCATTACTATTTTCACGCAATATAAAATATCCATACTCACATTTGTGGATATTATCTGTTAATACGAAGATGTGCGGCCCATTACATTTCCAAGGGGTTACACAGTTTGGGCAAATATCTTCGTTCATGCCTATTTACTCTTTTTCTTTTTACTCTTTTTATGAAACTTGTCCAGAGTATCTTTGTACTCTTGTTTCATTTTATCTACTAACTTTGTTTTGTTTTTCTTTTTTACTATTTTAATCTTTATCTTGTTAATTAATCCGAAAAAAATCATAAATGGAAGAAAACATAGCGAAAGTATTAGCAGTAATCCTAGTAGCAAAGCAATATTGTAACCTATATATTGTACCCACAAAGAAAGCCAAATAAACCAAGCCTCTAGGGTATAGAGGTTCTCATATAGATGAGCATACTTTTCAAAATTATTCATAATTTATCTTAATAGTAAAAGCAACGTTCCAGTCTTACAGGAACCTTGCTGAATCTCTACGGTAGTTGATTAAAGGATTACCCGCGATCCTAACCTACTGGCTCAACTATATCATACGTTTCTAGTTCGTCAAGACACACAAACTTTGTTTTACCATAAATGATAGTGCTACTCAAGTGGTGATGAGCATGAATCCACAACTTAGGTTCGTGTATTTTAAATAACTCTCCTAAAGCCCAATTAGTAATATTCTCATAAAGTCTAGAGTGTGGCCCAATATATCGTGGAACCATAAAGTCTGGACAATCATGAGTTATCATAATTTCTGGCTTAATTTGTCGGTATAGTTCTCTTGCTTTCATAAACTGATCTATAGTTACCTGTTCATCTTTCCACCAATCTATACCAATAGTTCGATGTTGACGATCAATACTATATGCTCCACGATAATAGAAAAAAGATATATTGTTTAGTGTTGTATATCCATAATCTCCAAGATAATGAGGAATATGAATAATTTTATCCATATTATCGTGATTACCACTAACTATCTTAAATTTATTTGGATCAACATTATCAAGTGTAGTATAGTCAAATCCTAGATCACCAATTTGGATTATATGTTCATGTATATCTTTTTTACGAATAATTTCATGCAGGCGTTTATATTTGCCGTGTACATCTCCAAGAATAGTAATAGATTTATTCATTTTAGTGTATTTTAGTACTATCAAGAACAAAATTAGTTATAGATTCAGACAAGTTTAACAAATCTTCTCTACTCATAAAATGATTGGTCACTCCATCATATCCAAACATTCTAAGAAGAAAACATTTGCCTCGTAAAAAAGGATTATGATGAAGTTCAACTTGAATATCGTCGTTTATAATAATATTTTGGTTTCTATATTCACTCATACGGTTTAATTATCCATCCCAATTTTATCAAATCCAATCTTACTTCATCGGTCACTACTCCCTCACTAACAAAACCGTCCCTATCACTAATTCCGCTACAATAATACTGCATATAGTCGCCATTTCCTACAATATCTGCCACTATTCCACCAGCATATCTCCAACTGCAAGTCCACTCTTCATTATCATAAAAGAATCTATTATTACATAAGGCAGCGTATAAATTTTGACTATATACTTGGCTACTTTTACACTTGTCTATAATGTTTTGATTTGATAACAAGTCTTTTTCTAGGTCTGGTTTCATAAATCTATATTAACTCCGTGTTGGTTTAGTAGTCTATAAAATTCTTCTCGTATTTGATCTAAAGCATCGTCAGCATCTTTAAAAGTGTGTCCGTATTTACTCCAACTTCTTAGTTGCTGACTAAAATCCCATAAAAAACTTTGGGCTTTAGGGGATTGAATAGCAAGATCAAATTCTCTTTGATCGTCAGGTAAATTAAACTGAAGATTAGCCCTCATATGTTTTACTCCTACAATTTTCACAAAGAGTAGTTATCCATCCACCCTTATTTGGATTGCCCTTTTGTCCACAAACTTCACAAACGTGATAACTAAAATTCTCAGCCATGCTAACAAGACCTTCAATATAATCATCCCCACCACTAAAATATACTCTTAATCCACCATATTTTTCTTTGATCTGGTCAAACTTAACAGGAAAATACTCTTCTTCTCCGGTTATTTCTAGCCCAAAGTCTTTTTTAACTTCTTGATTTTGTTTTTGTTTCCATTCTTGGTTCTGTTTGATATTATCCTCATGTTGTTTAATCATCCAACAAAGAGAAGATAGTATATCATACCAGCCATTATTGCACTCTATACCCCATGCCATACAACTGGACATAATATCTTTGTTCTTATTAGAGAATAAGTCTGGATATTTTTCGTATAGTTTATTTTGAAGTTCAGCGTTCATTTAGCACCATATACTTTTACGAATTTTAATAAGATCAACCATCATTTTAGTATCTTCTTTATCATATTGTTCTTCAGTATCTTGTATAATTCTCAAAGACTTTTCTAGTTTCTTGTTTCTTTTGCTAGATAGTATATCGTCGCAATCTTGTTCCTTAAATCCCGCAACATCGTGAGGGTCTGGTCTATTAGGACGGATATTTTTCCACCAGTTATATAGTTCTAGTATTTTCTTTGCAACTTTTGCTTGTTGTGTTGGTTTACCGTAATCTTTTTCTTCCTTATTATAACCCATAGATTCATCATTAACCAGACTTTTCGCCCAATTAAGATGATCTAATCCTGCCTCAACGCATCTACCACTCTTAAAGGTATACTTTTTATTATTGTCCCACTTGTTCAAGTGAGCCAATTCAACTTCTACATAATCCACCAACTCATTAAATAGCCCGTGCAAAATACGATAATCAAATTCATAATAGTGTCCAGGCTCTAGTCCAGTTTTAAGATAGTGGGTTTTATCAATAAATCTATTGTGAATATAAATACTAATCGTATGATAAAAATCATAAGGGAAATAAATAATATCTTGTATTTTTTCTAATACCGTTTCACTAAGATAGTATCTAAAAGGATGGTCTTTTTGAGCGTTCTTTCTCCAATCTTCCCATTCGTTCCATCCTAAAGCATAAGGCTTCTTTGTGCCGCGAATAAAATCCGCAAACTTTGAACAGTTCCAGTGATTTAGTTTAGTCCTAATCATTCTGCAATATAGTTTTCTAAATATTGTTCAATATCTTTAGTAAAATCTTCTGTTTCATCCAAAACAACAGCCGCATGATATAGTATATGATCGCGTGGATCAAAACCATCATTAATAAATTCTTGATAACTGATTTGTTCACAATCACTATCAAAAATATATCTAGCACATTCTCTAGCCGCTTGGTCAAAACTATTATTCATTATTTATCTCCTTAGCCAAATTGTGTCCACTTGCGTTCACTAATAATATCCTTAAATTTTTCCCCAGCAGGAGTCAATTGCACCATACCGTCTACACAAAAAATACAACCATCCTTGTCGCCAGGATTATCATATCTATCGCCACTCTCTATATCATAGTGGTCAAAATACAAAGTTAGTCCCGTCTTTTTATTGAAAGAGTTTTTGAGATTAGTGATTAGGTTGTCATAGTCTTGAAAAATATCTTCAACAATGCTATCAATATCCTTTTCAAGCCTAATAACAGGCTTAGACCTATCTTCTTCCACAGAAGCATAGAGTGCATCTTTAAGATTTTCTGGATCATCCCAACTCAACCACTGACCAATAGTTCCCCAACCAAAGTCCTTAAAATACTTAGCCTTCTCAATAGATTTAATTTCGTCGGGACAAATCTTCTTCAAGTCCTTATACTCAATAACAAAACTGCCAACAGCAAAACTACCCATACCCATAATGATTTTCTCCAATAGGTTGCTATCAGTATACCGGATTATCGGCGGTTGTCAATACAAACTTTGCAGTTTTTCGTAAATACGATACCTTTTTTCTCTGGTGCTGACACTGGAGTATCGAATTTTTCAATATTACTAACTACCCAGCCATATTTCTTTTTATCTTTATCCCAATAGCAAAATTCATCACCCTCTTCTACTTTATGCCTATTATAGTCATCTATCCAAGACTGTTTATCTGGATACTGAAAAGAGTGACTAAAAGTAATTGTGCCAATTATTCTACTTTTAAATCGACCGTATTTCCCCGGAGTTTCAATTAGTGCTAATGGAACACCCTCATACTTTGATGGTAGAGGATAGGAGCGTGTTTCAACGCTTTTATCGCCATTAATTAAAAGAAACGACCAGGGAGTCTGTACGTTTAAACCAGTCATCACGAATAAACTTTTGACGACCTTTTCATCAAGGACTGAAGAATAGAAAGATACTTATTAGCATCTTCCATAGAGTCAAATTCTGTAACAATACTTTGACCATCACTCTTTGGCAGCAGAGTAGGTTCGCCATTCTTTGTGACAACATACTTATCATTTAATTGTTTAACTTCGTAAGAGTCTTTATTCTTTACCATTTTAGCCTTTCTTTAAGAGTGAAAACCATTAAGTTCATCCATCCATTGTCTACTAGTTTTTAGATAATCCATAATATGATTAGCGGCATTGGCTATGCTATCATCAATTTCATAGTGAGCATAAACAATATTTCTAATAGTATATTTTTCATCATCACTCAATGCTCGCCCATCATCAATAGAGCCATATTCCAGACCAATGTAGTCTGCTATAGCATTAAGATAATCTGAAAAGTATTTATACTTTGGTGGAGTCATTTATTAATCGCTAATTTAGTCTTTAAATTTTCTAGAATATGAATTGAACCGTACTCTGGATGATCGAAATCCTCATTCCAATATTTAAACTCATCCATTTGATCGTCAATAAGATCAAGGATAATATCAATTTCGTCGTCAGTAAGATCAAACTTCATTTTTGTAGTATCTTTCGCACCTTTGAATAAAAGATGGAAGCATCTTGCGAAGGTTGTGGGGCATATTATCTAGTGAATGTACGCTTGTATCAAATTCTGCACGACCAAGGGCGATATTCAACCCCATCTTTTTACTAAACTTATCGGTCTTGCGGCATTGAGCGTAGCCAATATTAAAATTGCCATTACTTCCAATTTTTGTAGCAACCAGCAACCCTCTAGGATTACCCTTCTTATCACGACTATAAGAAATAAGAGTATTTTCGGGAATAGTAAAATTATTCATTAGTTATTCTCCACAAAACTATTGTCCAAACTCTGAAAAAGACCATCAACATCATCAACCGAATACGGATAACGATTTGGCAAACCAAATGATGCAGTATTTTTCATACTCAACACAAGATTTTCCAAGGCATCCAAAATAATATTCATATCATGTTTTTCAATATAGTAGTTCATTTTTACCTCGTTGGCCGTTTTCCTCAATATACCATAGTATCGGCTGTTGTCAACGGTCAACTTTAGAATAAATCGCCATATCCATTGATGTAGTCGCTAATTCTAACGCTAACGCAATAGATACCTATAAATAAAAATACCAGAGGAATAATCATTTCACCCACTCGTAATAACCATAACTTAGTGCTTGTTCAATACTACTCTCTGGATGCTCTTTCATATATTTCAGAGAGAATAAAACAACCTCTGAGGTTAATCCATAACTTTCAGCATCACGAATATAAGAATATACAATATCCAATTCTGTATCAATATCTCTCATTATTATTTTTCTATTTTTTAAACACAAATATCTATTAGGTATTCTGAAGCATAACACCGTTATCGGAAGTTGTCAACAGACAAGTTTATGAATTGCAGTCAAAGATTATTGATTCGCATATTTATTTAATATAAGATCAAAAAAATGAGAAAAACTTACTTTATTGTTTATATTACCACCACCATTAAATACAGTATCTTCATGATACCAAGTGTCAAAATTAAAAGAGTTAAAATTTTCAGGATATTTTTCTTTGATATAAGAAATTATAGCCTCATGGTTTAAAATATAGTTTTTATTTAAAGATTTTTCACCATAAAAATAAAAGGTATCTATAAACCATTTTATTTTAGAAATATTTCCACCTAAAATTCCACCGACAGTTAAACCATTATATCCAATGTTATCGTCCATAATGCGGTTTAGATCTCTAGTAGAATGAAAAAAAAGAGTATTATTAATTGTTAATAATTTATCTCCTAAAAAATTATTTAAACCTTTAATTAAGTATGAATTAAAAATTTTAGTAAAAGCATAAGTATTATAATCCATAGACATACCACTAATTAAATTAGGGTTTGGATGAAATCTATTTGGAAATATGCCATGATGAGATAAACCAACATCAATCCAGTAAATATAATCATATGAAGTATCATATTCTTTTTCCATCAAAAATATTTTATTCCAATCAATCTCGTGATAAAAATTGAAATCTTTTGTACTATTTTTGATTTCTCTCATTTTTGAAGAGTATTTTGAATCTTTTAAATTAGAAATTTTTACCTGTACATTACTTAATTCAAAGTTCTGAACATGAGAACGTATTTGATTATATTGAGATTCATTACAAAAACAAATTATTTCTGTATTTATATTATTTAATGTTGTTAACGAATGAAAATATCTATGTTCTCTAGCGGGAGCGATATGTCCGAAATAAGGAGGATTTTTTGTTTCATTATCGGTATATAACGCAGTTATTACTTTAGTTTTTATAGACATTATATTTAACCTTTACCGATAACTAGGATTAGACCAATCAATAAAATGATATAAATGAAAAGGATAAAAGTGTCTTATAGGAACAACTTGAATATTATTATGAGTAGCAATTACTCTACTAATGGCATCACCATCCTCTCCGCCCCAGGTTTTAAAATTTTCATCAAACCTACCCGAACGATTTATTATATCCCTATTAATGATAAATGTTGCACCTAAACCCCCCATATGATGATAAAGTGGGCCTTTATTTTTTTCTCCAGAAAATGCAAACCACCAATCAAATTGTTTTATATCTATATTTTGATCACTAACATACTGGTTACTATTTAATTCATTTAATTTAGCCATATCAAAAGTATAAACAGTATATTCGCTAATATTTTTAATTAAATCTAATATTTTAGAAAAATCATCTTCAATAAAAAAAACATCAGAATCAAAAAACATAAAATACTCAGAATCGTCATTATCCTCAATAACTAAGTTTATTTTTTTTGATCTTTCATATACTATTTCATGTGCAAAATGTTTAGCCTCTGGATGAATTTGGGTGGGAGAAAAATCGTATAATATACAATCAGATAAAATATTATTATTATTAAGATAATTATTTATTTTTTTAAGTTGTTCCCAACAAAAAAATACATTTCTTTCTCTGTCTTTAGTTTTGCCATCAGTCCAAAAAGGCATTAAAAGTTTAATTTTAAACATTATATTGAAGAAGGTATTATGTTGGTTAAAATATTATTTTTATAGTTTTCGTACCAATCAAAAACATCATTATAGATTTTATTATAGTCATCTTCATTAAGTTTTGCAAAATTACTTAATTCATTCCATGATTCTATTTTTGGAATAGGTGTTTTACCCCATATTTTAGTATGATAATCAAAGCCATTATAACTTTTTATTATTGGAATACATCCAGACTCTAAACATTCCATAAATCTAAAAGAATCTGGATGAACAAATCCCATCGGACATGGTGCAAATTTTGTTGACTTATATACAGACTTACATATATCTATAGATAAAGAAGTATGACAATTCCATCTGGTAGTTAAATGCTTGAAAGTATTATAATTATCACAGATATTTAATAGTTCAAATCTATCAGTTTTGGGCTGTCCTATAAAACAAAAATCATAAGTTTTATTATTGGTCGTTTTTTTTATGTTAGAATTATAAAATCCAGATTTAAAGCCTAAAGGAATATGTATTACATTATTTTGAGAGATATTAGAATCAAAATAATTTCTATAAACTTTTTTAGCAAACCTATAATATTCTGTTTGGTGCTGTAGATTTTCATTTGATAAATGTACCAAATAAAATTTATAATTATTATTAGTAAATTTTTCTATATAAGTTTTAAATTCATTAGTAATATTACTATGGTCATATGAATAAACAATAATTGAATCATCTAGTACCGTTTGATATTGCTTATTATCAAAATAACTATTATAGGTTAAATTTTTAAAAATAATATTTGTTAAATATTCAAGTTCAAAATTTGTAGCATCTCCGTTTTCAGTTTGCCAAATTATATTCATAGTTTATTCTTTATTATATAACTTTTATTTAGAATATACCATACATCAAGTTCTATATCAATACTTCTCATAATTATCTTTTCTAATTTTATTAACCCTAATATCCATATAAGAATGATCCAAAGGGATACACGAATCATTATCGTTCAAATAGATATTGACCGCCTCGTTTTCATTATTAGCATCAACAAGATACTTATATTCTGTCATTACTACAACTTCATATTGATTCATTTCTTTTCCCCAATAGTTTCATAAATAAAATCGGCCAAACCCCTCAAATCTTCTCTAGACAATACTGGTTCCTCAAAAAATCCGTTTCTAGGATGAAAAGCAACAGTATAATTTTTAGTCTTTTGATTAATTGGATTAATTCTTTGTTCAATAAAAAAATTCAAATAATCACAACTATAAGGAGGATTAGTATATTTCATTTGTTTCTTTCTACCAATTTTTCTATTCCACCAACAGGCCCGTTAACTATCTCCATCATTACTTTATTACATTCTAAAATATCCTCATAAATAGTTCGCAATTTTTCGTAGCCTTCTAACTTAGGAGGTAATCGAAATTTGCCTAGTAGGTTTATACTATTTAGTTGTTCGTTTAGTATTATTTTAATATCATTAATATCTTCATTAGTCATTTATTTCTTTCCTGTTCTATGAACAAATTCGGCCAACTCCAATAATCCTTGATCTTCAACATCTAAAGAGTTTTCAATTTCATTATTCTGAATACTATCATTTTCTTTTAACCATTCACTAAAAGCACTCTGAGCATCAAGATAGTTATCGAAATAGGCCACCTTTTTAAACTTATGGACTCCAACCATTCTGAGAATTAAACGACCCCAAATAAGTTCATTACCTTGAGGCTTGCCCCACATTTCAGTATACTTCATTCTACCTCCCAACTTTCAATTTCCATATCATAATATCCATTACGATAGTACGAAGTATCACCATAGCGTTCTCTTTTACCTTTAGCCAATTTATTGTCAGATACAAACTTTGTTGCATCACTGAAGTCTGAGAATACTTGTACAATTTCCTTATCTGGATGAGGCAAAAATGGCCCACCTATTTCGTCCTGAAAAACATTTTCTTTTGTACCAATAACAATATAAACTGTCATATCAAATTCCGAATATTCTAAATATAAACAATAAAGATTGCATTAACGCACAAAAGTAAAGTAAGCGATATTCCCATAATGGAATAGTTATCATTTCTTTTCACCAATAGTATCATAAATAAAATCGGCCAAACCCTTTAGTTCTTCCCTACTAGCAGGAGGATGAGAATACCCGGTATTAGTTCCGAATATAATATTGTATTTATAATGAGTATATTTCCTGCAAAACTCTGGAGGATCAGACAGTATATAAAAGTTGAAATAGTATGCTCTATAATCGTTTCTTATTTTAAGATTTTTCATTTTGATGATTCCACAAATCATTCATACCATAGTCTACCATAGCATCGGTGTTTGTCAACACCAACCTTTAGAAAATATACTCAAATATGGTGTATTTATTAGAGTTGAGAGTGTGGTCAGACATTTTCAATACTACAATATAATAACTATCAAACGCCCAGATAATTGTCAACTGACCTTGACGTTATTTGGGTTGTTTGTTTTAATGGGTCAATTTATGACAAATAAAACTTGTAGTAAATGCAACAAAGAGTTTCCAGCAACAAACGAATACTTTCATAAAAATAAAGACCATAAAGAGGGATTAAGAACATGGTGTAAGATTTGTGTTAAAACTTACCAAAATGACCACAAAAAAATGCGTAAATGTTTGGTTTGTCAAGATGATTTACAACCATATTCCAAAAAACGATGCAAAAAATGTCAACAAAATTATACTAAACAATGTAGTAAAGAAAGAGATAAATCGGTTAAACGAAAAGAGCAAAGTAAATTAAGAAAAAAGAAATTTCATGAAAATAATTTACATAAATTAAGTGAATATAATAAAAAATATAGAGTAAGATATAACGAATGGAGAAATAATAGATATAAAAATAATCTTAATTTTAAATTACAAAAAGTATTAAGAGATAGACTTTATCATGCACTCGCTTCTAATGTCAAATCTCAACCCACAATGGAACTATTGGGATGCTCTACAGAAGAATTAAAGGTTCATATAGAGTCACAGTTTAAAGATGGTATGAGTTGGGATAATTGGTCTATTAAAGGGTGGCATATTGACCATATTCGCCCATGTTCTTCATTTGATCTTTCCGATCCTGCCCAACAAAAAGAGTGCTTTCATTACTCTAATCTTCAACCATTATGGGCTACTGAAAATCTAAAAAAGAATAATAAATGGGTTTCAGACCCAATAGTATTCTGATTCTTTGATTTCTGTGGGATTCAATCCCGATTTAATTCAATTAATGGTTTGATTATACTTTTTAAGGGGAACAATATCCCTTAATCTGTTATGAATAATGGTCAAATTATTACGGTCAATGCTAACTTTATCGTGCAAAGTTTGACTAATAACGGAGCGAAGAAGAGCAATTTCTTTATCGGTCAAAAGAACATTCCTATACATAAATCTTTATTTTTCCCGTGAATTATTAAACATTCTCCTACTACCAATATTACCAACTATACCAGAGAAAACAACTGTTGTCAAGAGGGTTTATCGGACTTTTCCTATAGTGGCCTTTAGACAACTTTAATGACCGGCATAAGCAATAAATGAAAAAGTGGTTAATTTAATGCTAAGTACATAAGAATAGTTGTTAGAACCCCTCACTTTGTTGAATAGTAGATTTTTTGAGAGGTATATTGGGGGGATTTTAGCAGGGAAGGTAAATAGATATTAACTAAAAATCTAGTACTTATAAACAAAACTAGCGTCAATGTTCCTATAAAGAATAGATTCTTGATAAAAGGAATATGAAATTCGGGATTTTTCATTTTTCACTCTTAACTATAAAAACGGTGCATATTGTGCAGAAGGTGAAAACTATCCCTAAAATAATCCAAACACTCAGTTCAATATTACTCATGATGATAGTCTTAGGAGTTGTAGTAATTTTCTGAGCCAGGATTTTTTGGGTGGTTTTGTACAACATTCTTGTTTTCCACAACCTATAACCCTAGTAGGATCACCAGTAGTTTTTTCTCTATGTTGGCTGACTGTAACCATAATAACCAAATCCGTATGTTTGGGCGAGACAATGATAACCTATCTTATAGTAAACAATAATTTTTAATACAACCAACTAAATATTTTTATATTGCAACTTTGGAATCATATTACTATCGTCACCAATTATTTCTTGAACGGAAATGACCAATACTTTATCAACATCACTCTTATTCTGTATAATTAGATCTCTAATTTTATAAACCATTTTTACAAACGTATTCTCATCATTAGTATCAATATTTTTTATAGTATAATAAATCATAATTTCTTGCTGACTACAACCAAAAAAACCAAACCGATAAGATGGGCTGAGACAAATCAACCCACCTATCGGCTCGGAATTTATTCTGACTACATCTTTAGGAAAAATTCAGTATCAGGAGTTTTCCACTTGTGAATTCTTGGTAACTTTACCATTTTAGTTATTCGTCCCCTCTTATCTTTGTGACGACCAATAACAGAAATAGTTCCATCATCATTATTTCTAAAAGTCCATTCGTAATTCTTTATGATAGTTTCAGGGGCGGTTTCCTTAGCATCATAAATTTCACCTTCAACCCTAAAGGTTAATACTCTGTTAAATGTGCGTGACATATTACACCTCCTCTAAAATTTCTTCTAAATAAATATCTGATAGCAACAACGGATCATGTCTCATGATTTCAATTTCTAAGTCATCATTAGATAACGATCTTTTTTTATCTATCAAACAATTTTTTAACATCTCTTTAGTTTCAAGAAAATGCAAATCTCCAACAATGTCAGTCACATATCTTTCGATAATCATCTCACGATTAAAACTATCAACCTTATACATAATTCACCTCATAAACAAAGTTAAAAATAATACCTTGTCTATGACTCCAACTATCCATCATGGGTTCATCCACGACTGATTTTTGGCTCCGTAGTACGCTTTCATTTTACTAAATATAGTTTTATGAGTCAAACCGATTTTTTATTTTTTATTTTCTAGTTTTGGTATATGGGAATCGTTACTAGATTCTATAGTTTCAACTCTTACCACTAGTAAACGAATAAATTATATTAGGTCAAACAAAATGCAACTTATTGTATAGTTAACTTTTTAGCTTCTTCTAAAAGTTGATCTATTTTATTTGGTATTTTATCTTTAAAATGATCGTATGTTCCTTTGATCATTTCATGATTAACATCTTTGGTAATTTCTAACCAACCAACAAAATAATTAAAAACTCTATCTTCAGTTTTAAGGAGGAACGGAACTCCATCTGGCCGCCTAAATCTATGAACCCATTTTAATTCTGGTAAACAAATATTTTTACCACCATTCCTCCTAAATTTTTCTGCTATATACCCCTCCTCTGCTCCAAACCCTCTAAAATGTTTATTAATACCAGGCCAATTACTTTTTTCAAATGAGCATAATCCCATACCTTGTAATGGAATTTCAAATGGCTGACCAATATCATACATAGCCCTATTAGTATGCCATGTTCCATACATACTATTTCTCCAGACTGGGGTAAATTCTGTGGATAAATTTTTTAGATCATCATACCACAGTGGACCTTGCACTAGATTTTTACAATCTGGATTAGCATTATAGTAATTTAATAGATTTTCTAAACCGTTAGATTGTAGTAAAACGTGACAATCCATAATGAGAATATATTTGCCATTAGCATAGTCTACAATCTTATACTTATTAAACGATGAACTTTTTTCAGTATAAGGAATATACTTAGCTTGACTTCCTATCCATTTAATCACAAAGTCTTTTAGCGATTTACCATGTTTACTCTCTGGATTATTATCTATAATTATAAATTCTATATCTGAAGTAGAACAAATAGGATGATACATTCTTAAAGCTTGAAGGCTAAAATAAACTCCATGAAAATCATCATAGGTTGACATACCTATAGTAAGAAGTTTACTTGTCATCACTCTATATTCAATTAGCCAGCAAGGCCCGGTCCTGTACCACCACCAGGGGATTCCGTTGTTGGTTCTTCCGTTGGTGGTTCTTCCGTTGGTGGTTCTTCCGTTGTTGATGGTGGCGACTCTTGTTCATCCTCGCATTTTGTAACACTAATCCATTTTAAACAAGCGTCCCCTTCTACATGTCCTAATACCTGCAAAGAGCCTTGAGTGTAATTTGGAATATCTTCAACACTTATATTACCTAAACTTTTAACACAACAATCATTAGTAGGCGGATCAGGAGGATTCGGAGGTTCTGGACTTGGAAAATCTGGCCAGTCTGGAGGAGGTTCGCCACCAGGAGAATAATTAAAATATCTAAAATATTTATAACCAGACATACTTCACCGTAAACTATAATTTAAAACTAACAGCCCTGAAAGTTTCATTTCATTAGTATGATAAACTAAACGAGGCTCTTTGTCAGCAACGTTTTTTTTTAATCACCAACTATTCGCTGACTATTGTCAACCGTACTATTCAGTAAGATAGGGAGATACAGTATAGTCCAGACTATCAAAAATTTCACTATTGGTAATTACTCGTGAAATTCCGCATCCCCAAGATAACTTTTCGGGATAATAAATGTTATAAGAATCTCTACAATCACCTAGACACAATGCTAGTATTAGAGGTTTAATCTCTAGACTGTATGAGATTAAAAAATTTTGGCTTGACAACATTGTGAAAAAAGAAGATATATTATGCAGAGGGAAAAGTAAAATAGTTGAGATAGAACAACAGTAGATAAGAATACAAGAGATAGAATCTATTAGATACTAGCCTCTAAGAGTATTAAATCCACTGATAAGACCAACAATAGCACTAACTGTCAGAATGGTAATAATAACTTTCTCCTGCTTCAAGGTGCTTGACAAAGTAAAATTGGCCGTTACTATACTACTAACAGCCCAGTAGTCAGAGTATACCATACCTATCGGTCGCCACAAGTCTTTGAGTATAAAGCATTTGCAACAACAAAGTATAAAAATCAGGCCTTTTCTTTCTGCACTAGTAGTTGGTTTTATTTTCGTTAAAAAACATACTATCAAGATATCCTATGCTAATAAAATAATTAATAACACTCATACTAACAATAAACAGAACATAAACACCTAGTACAATATTTTCAATCATAAAATAAACTCTTTCTATATTAGACTCTAGATCATCTCATTCCCATTCCTTTATCTCCACAATATTTTCTGGCCCAAAACCACCAAAGAACTCAGGGTCCATATACAATTTATTATTCAGATAACTAGCGATACTATCCTTATCGTCACCAAGATCATCATCAATACCAAGTTCAATTTGTACTTTAATTATTTTCATTAGATTTTATCTCCCCTACTGCATCATCAATATACCAATCATATTCAGCCTCTAGGGCAAAATTTTCCAAATCTTCACTCAAACTATCAATAGCAAAAGTAGCATCCTCACTATCAACATCAGAGATTTCAGGAAAATCAAATACTACATATACTTTCATTTTAATTGACCCCCTATTTTTGGCTGACTATCTCCACGACCGCCAAATCCGCAGGATTAGGTAAGACTGTCGAGTAATTTAATATTGATACACAATATCAACTCATTATTACTATACTTTTACATTCTCCTCACTACCCATAGTATACCATATCGTAACACTCGACGCAAGTGCTGAGAGAATCTAGAGTTACGAAAAGTTTCTTTTGTTACCATAGTCTTATTTTGGCTGACTATCAGCAAGACCAGCAATCTGGCTAGATTAGATGATACAGTTAGGTTATAATAGTCATTATTTTATTTTAATTTAGTGATCATAACTCCTTTACCCACAACCACTTACACTCCATTGTATCGTCACTGCCATGGTTGGCACAATAGGTAAAATATATTAACATATTAAAAGCCCCCCTGTCATTTTGGCAGATTTCGCGGGCCGTCTGCCATTTTGGCAGTCCATAGAAAAAAGGAAGGCCGCAGCCGGTTTCCCAGCCGCGGCCCTCCGAGCCATTCCCACCACGAAAGGATCAGATAGCGTTTGCAAATTCCAGGGCCGTTTCAAGAGCCTTGGCATTATCATTCGCATTTTGTCCAAACCACAAAGAATCCAGGCGATTATCCACAGTACGACCCTTCGCATAGTTAAGATACTCATTAAAACCCATATAAGCGGCCCAATATGTTCCACGAACATTAGCAGCACTCTGCTTCGGGCCTTCGATACGAGCCAGAATATCATCCATGATATTACGGGTACGAGTCTTAATATCCTCGTCAGCACCCTTAATATTCAGGACAATCTTAACATACTTCTCAATATCCTTTTGATTAAAAGTCTTACTAGCAAGGAATCGATACTGATCCGCAGTAGCCTCAAAACCCACATTAATATTATCCATAATATCACGAACCTGTTCCAGATTCTTCTGGCTGGAGCGAGTATGACGGATGCGAATAAGTTGACTATTAGTATGCTTGTGAGCATAAGACAACGTATTCACACAAACCACTCTAATCGGAGTATATCCGACACGAATCGCGGTAGAACCATCATGACTATTACTCAGCAGGATAAACTTGCAAACCTCATCACCCTTGACAATTTCACTATTGTCGCGGTTAAGTTGAGCAAGCACCCAAACCTTTTGACCACTGTGCAGCGAACCAGCAGTATGCAGATTGCACTCACCAGCGTCGAGGAACGGCTGGAACCAATCAAAAGCATCGCGGTTCTGGAGGGGCGTATAACGCGGCCCGACCACTCCCAGGATGCTACCATCGGTCTTACGATATGTCGCACGATGCGAAACCGGAACACCATCAACGGTCTGCAAATCCTTCAGACCAACTTCCCAATCAAGACCGGCGGCATCAATAGCCTCGCCAATCGTGGGAGCCTCATCCAACTGATTGCCCAGGCCGTGCCAAGGCGTCTCACCAACAAACATCATCTTCTCAACAGCAGCAGGCATTTTCTAACCCTTTCGTGTTATCGTTTCTTCGTTCTACTCTACTCATTCTACAATACAGTATCGGTATGTCAAGTGACTGAATTGAGAAAATTTTTCTGCCATTTTGGCAGGCCGGCCGCGGATGCTGCCATATTGGCAGTCACCCTATATTTAGAAGAGGAATTCCTAAATCTTTTTGGCACAACAAAGAACCTTCATGATTATCTTTGTATGCGGTTTCATTAGGCAGATAACAATATGCTCCAACGCATTTAGAGCGTGGATATTCATCCTTAAGAATGCGTTTAATATGCTTAACAGTAGAACCAGAACATATTAAATCGTCTAATATAATATATTGAAAAGGGGCAACCCCCTCTGTACGAAACTCTGAATAGCATTGTTCGCCCTTTCGTACAACAACAATATTCTTGTTGAGAAGTTCTGCGATTTGTGGAACCACCATTAATCCACTTACACCGCAGCAGGCGATACTATCAAAAGAGTCTGAGATTTTTCTTAGTTTACAAACGGCTTGAATTATAATCTTATTACGAGTCTTATGATTCAATACATG
>Ga0214923_10003742_pt1 | contig 18868 bp, 18 predicted proteins | sample LL1510_MetaG_FD_177993 | JGI IMG/M metagenome (GOLD analysis project Ga0214923, IMG submission 177993) | Freshwater microbial communities from Lake Lanier, Atlanta, Georgia, United States - LL-1510 | ecosystem: Environmental > Aquatic > Freshwater > Lake | place: USA: Georgia | collected...
TAGGGAATATATGGATAATGCTTCGATTCAGTTTATGAAAAAACAAGAACAACAAAAGAGATACAATGAATTTTTAGAAAGGCAGAAAAAGGCAAAGGAGGCATCCGATGCAAAGCAAGGACAACAATAACTATTTATAATAAAATCTACACCTACACCTACACCTATACTTCGAAAACTTAAATAATGACTATGCAGACAGTCATTATTTAGTGCATTAGTTCACCACATATTTGCAAGCATCATTTACCCCCCGCCGTAATACCAAATGCATTATTAATAATATTACTCTTTAGTGGTTTATTTTTTTTGATGTTTACAGAATTTGTCGGTATAATTTTACTGTTAAGAAGAAAGTCATTATTATCTTCGTACAGTTCAGGTAAAATATGCGTAAGAGGCTTGTTTACAATATATATCATTTGGTCGCTTTGAAATAATTTTCTATATTCTTGTATTGTAAGATTTCCGTAGAATTTATTCAAAAGGTAAAAAGGATTTGGTGCAATCTTAATGCTTTTTTCATACTTATATATTTTGCCATATAATAAATTCAATAGGTGGTACCTTTCAAATTTCGTAGAAGTGTCCAAATTCTCATTCATAAGAAACGCCGCTGCACACTCCGGCGAACAAAAGCATCCGTATACATTATATACATCTTTTGTCAAGCTTTTGGGGATATAAATCGCTGGAGAATCAAACTCGCATGTACACCAAAAACAAGCGGAACGTTGTGTTCCCCCAATGCTTTTGCATATGTCGCTTTTGTGAAAACTAATTTTCAGTTGATTTATTTTTCGCCATATTTCTTTTTCATTTTTGCATGTACCTGTTACGTCACATTCATCGTCGCAATCGTCGTACTCTGTATTATATAAATTAATATCTGGCGAATAAACACTATTGAACATTCCTGCTTTATTATTTAATATTTCATTACTCAAATAGTTTGGCATACCACTCTTATTATATGTTGCTGAACCAATAGCCTGTTTATTCACATCACTATTTGTCGATTCAGATGGCAAAATGTCGGGATTATACACTTTGAATAAATGTGAAAAACTATCATTATATGCCTGAACCGATGCAGTAGCATTCGCGGTAGCCGTAGCCGTAGCCGTAGCCGTAGCAGTATTAGAAATATTTTTCGATTCTGCAGATGAATTCATGTTTTTAATAAAAATTTCGCTACCTTTCAACTGCGTTGAGTTATTATAACTTTCAATATGACTTTCGTCTAACCCACCAATGTTTGATTTTTCACTTGTTTTATTCTGAATGTCGCTAAGCGAACACTTCAGATGTAAAATAATGTTAGGGATTTCATTATTATTATTATTTTCTTCTAATTTCTGTGTAATAATTTTTCCGCCTTTTGGTTTTCTACCTCTTTTTTTAACAACTTTCTCTTCAACAGGATGTGTTTGTGTTTGAGTGTTAGTGTTAGTGTTAGCGTTATTGTTATCGTTATTGTTGTTTGGGTCTATTACCATATTTTTAGATTTGCATACTCTGCGTTTTCTTACCTTTATCCCTGAAGCTACTTTTGCACCATTTGCATCGTTTGCTTCGTTTGCTTCGTTTGCTTCGTTTGCATCGTTTGCTTCGCTACTACCGTTTTCTAGTATGTTTGTCGGGGCAACACTTTTTTTAGTTCTTCTTTTTCTTATTTTTTTTTCAGTAACGGTTGTAGTTGTTGTCGCGTCATCATTTGAAGAACTCAACAAAGTCACATCCGTTTTTATTGTTTTTTTTCTTCCTCTTTTTTTCTTTTCCATAAAAACTACGGGATTTACAGTATTTATCGAATTTTGATTACTACTATCTTCGTGCATGATTACGTTATTAAGGTCACTTGTAGGGTTACTTGTAGGGTTACTTGTAGGGTTAATGGTATTGATAGAATCCATATGAAATGATATACAATAATTAAAAAGACAAATTTAAATAGTTTTAATATATGTTTTATTTCAACTCTTTGCATTCGACAGTCTTTCGAAACATGCTCGACAAACCGGCTTGTAGTTTTCCACGCCGATTACCACTTGCTGTGTTTCATCAGTAATTCTGTAACTGAAAAGCCCTGACTTGCCATTGCGACATTCACTACAAAGCGACTTGAGTTTATATACATTGTCACAGTGAGGTATTAAATCAAGCAAAGAACCAATTTTGTTTTTCTTAAAGTCGCCGTCTAATCCGCAAATATATACACGTTTGTGCAAGTTTTCTACAAGATGAATTACAACATGTATGTCTTCGAAAAACTGCCCTTCATTGATAAGGATAACTTCCGACTCGTCTACTTTTTCTTTGTTTTTTTCCAGGATTTCTGAAATAGATACCCCCTTAATACAAGGAATCATTACTCTGTCATGTGTTGACATAAATGAAGCATCGCAGTACCGATTGTCGGCTTCATAGTTAATCACCATAATAGGAATATTGCAGTAGATGCATTGGTCGTATATTTTCTTCAATGTCGACGTTTTACCTGAAAACATTGGACCTAGAATTAACTCTAAATATCCTTCATTATTTACTTTTGCATTTACGTTATTGGATGCGGATGCGGATGACGAGGCGTTCATTTTTGAACTTTGTATGGTGGAGGTAGCTATAAACGAACAAGTATTTGATAAGTCTGTATTGTTCATTTATATATAATATACTGTTTCAATTATATTTGTAAAAAAACTTATTAAAACTAAAAAATAAACAACTATAAAGCATAAATTAAAATATGGCAACGGCGTGTGTACTAAAAAAAGAAAAACTTATATTAGGAAGAGACTGTGATGATGGGGCTGACTGTGATAGTGTAGAAGGCGATAATGGCGTCGATGGTAGTACTGATATTGATACTGATATTAATACTACGAATAAGTCTCATAATGGATGTAAAACATTATACTCGTTTTATAAGAAGGTTAACAAAAATAATGCAAGCAATAACGCATGCGTCGATAAAAAGACTGTATATGACCTAGTAGAAAATATAATAATAAGTTCGGATATACATATCGCACATGATAATAAAAACGCAAATATGTTACTGCCAAAAAAGTGTTCAAGTAGTATAGATGAAAATAGTACGAAGACAAGTACTACAGAAACAAGTAGTACGGGAACAAATAGTAGTGAACTATTTAAAAATTCTACACCATGGGTAGAGAAATATAGACCGTCGTGTTTTGAGGATATTGTTTTGGATCCATTAAATAAAACACTATTAAAAAATATAATAGATAATAATTATTTCCCCAACTTATTATTTTATGGTCCGCCAGGTACAGGCAAAACGACGACGATTATTAATTTGGTCAATGTTTACCAAGAAAAAATGAATCTTAAAAATAAGGGGCTAATGATTCATTTAAATGCTTCCGACGAAAGAGGAATCGATATTATCCGAAACCAAATAAACAGTTTTGTAAATTCCAAGTCTTTATTTGGAGATGGTATGAAATTTGTGATTTTGGATGAAGTAGATTACATGACAAAGACGGCGCAAATAGCGCTTCGATATTTATTAAATAACTATAATAATAATTTCAATGTGCGATTTTGTCTTATTTGTAATTACATTAGCCGCATCGATGAATCCCTTCAAACGGAATTTGTAAGAATGCGGTTTAATCAACTTCCCGAAAATGATATATTGAAATTTTTACAAAAGATAAACCTCAATGAAAATCTTAAAATTAAAGATGACACTTTAGTATCAATTCAAAAACACTTTATGTCTGATATTAGAAGTATGATAAACTATATGCAGTCAAACCAAGACCTTATTCATGAATGTAAAATTATAAAAAATGATTTATGGGTTCAATTAACAAAATATTTAAAAAAAAATACAAAAAATACAAAAAATACAAAAAATACAAAAAATGCGACAAATGCGACAAATAAAAAAATAGACTCTATACTCAAAAAAATTAACAAAATAAGCAGAGAATACAATATAGAACCGAAAAATATAATTAAAAATTACTTGAACTATATCATACGAAATTATAATATAACACACGAATTTCTATCTCATATTGAAAATATCATGCACGTTCAAGACTGTAAAACAGAACACCTTTTAAACTATATTATTTTTAAACTAACGATATTTTTTACACAAAACAACTCGCAATAGTTTAATGCGCAATAGTTTTTGCATTTTGGTGTGAGTGTGTGGGTGTGTATTTCGGTCTTTATATTGTTTTTTTAAAATATATAATTGAAATAACTTAAAGAAAATAATAGAAATAAATAGAGACACACAACTTGTTCGAAATTCGTTACTATGTCAGGAGTTGACGATGATTGGGAAAGTTTCTTGAGCCAAGGAGCTATTATCTTGTCAAACGAAAAAAATAGTGCTAAAAATAATGTTACCAACTCATATCAAAAAACGATGGACTCGACGATGACTTCATATACGGAAATTATTGCTACACACGATATAAAAAGTGAGAGTAATAATATTTTGAAGCCTAGTGCTGCTGCTGCCGCCGCTGCTTCTGATGCTTCTACAGCACCTATATCTAGTTCAAAAAAATCAAAAAAATCAATAAATATATCATCGTTAAAAAATGTAGATAATGTTATTCATTCGAAAAAGAATAGTAGAACTGCAAAAGGTGGCGTTATGTCTGGTGTCGATATTCTGGACGATATGGACGATATGGACGATATAGGTGGTTTGAATGGTTTGAATGATGCTCTGTGTGACATGGATGACATAGTAGGAGCAGAACTGGATGCAGGTCTGGATGCTGATACTGAACTATATTCCAAAACAAAAGAACCAGTTTGCAGCAACATATATATATCAACAAAAACGAAAATTTCGTATTTGAATCAACCGATTGATATTAAAAAGGTGTTTTGGAGTATTCCGATTTCAGAATATTCAACGCCATGTGAGTGTATTATTAAAAAACAGATTAAAGTTTCTACAACGGATCCGAAAGAATTGGAGGAAATACGGGAGTTGTTAAAACACGAAAAATATTATCAGGAACAAGAAATAGAACATATCGATAATCCGGAGGGAAGAATCAAGTTTAAAGTTCAACTCAAAATAAATGTCGGTCTTTGCAAAAAAGATATTCTGAATTATCGCTGTAAATTAAAGCGCGCATTTTTCAACTGTTTCGTGCTTATTATGCGAATACGCGATCAATCAGGTGATGGTTTTAAAGAAATGCATATCAAGGTGTTCAATACAGGTAAACTTGAAATTCCTGGGATTCAGACGGATGAGTCACTTATTCAAGTTTTAAACCTTCTTATCACTATTCTAAAACCCATTGTGGGTCCCAGCATTGACTTCATTCCCGATAAATGCGAAACTGTTCTTATTAACTCAAACTTCAATTGCGGCTACTTTATTAACCGCGATAAACTATATAATATTCTTAAATACAAATATCGTATAAACAGCAACTACGATGCATGTTCTTATCCGGGCATTCAAAGCAAGTTTTACTACATACCTGGTTTAGAAAACCAAACTGGACAACACCCTCCAGCAAACGAAATACACAAAGCATCCGAAATATCGTTTATGATTTTTCGAACAGGAAGCGTCCTTATTGTGGGTCGATGTGGCGAACACGTACTACACTGTATATACGACTTTCTTAAAAAATTACTAGAGGAAGAATACGCCGAAATTGGAAGTCATTTGAATACTCTTCAGCCAAAGAAACAAAACGTAAAACTACGTCGTAAAGTCATTAATGTTATGGAAGACATTTAGGTCATTTTAGTAAAACTATGTGAAACATGGTTTTATTAAACTTTGTTTTATTTTATTTTTTATTTTATTTTATTTTTTATTTTATTTTATTTTTTTATTTTATTTTATTTTTTATTTTATTTTATTTTTTTATTTTTTTTTGTAATATATACAAACATCGTCATAAAATACAATACCAATCATATACAATGAAGCTAAGTTAACTAACCAACACCATAAACTACCCCATGTAAGTGTTTTACTATATAACGCATAGCTTATTATTGCACTAATAGTTAGTAAAATTAATTTAATCCATTCTTTATTGAGGGCGAATGAAATAGATAAAAATAAAAACCATATTATTATTGTTAATATTGGATAATCCAACCATTTCCATGACAAATGTCCGTTACTAGCTTGTACACTTCTAAAATCAATCTTACTCCAAGGTTTTATTACCATCATAAATACAGTAAACAATAAATAACCAATCAATGCTACATATTTAATGTTGGTATGATTTGAAATAGATAAAATACTAAATAAAGGTTGAATTACAATAAAAATGAATGCTATTTGAGATAATAAACGGTTTGAAAATGATTTACTCCAGATGAAGTATTCAATAAGCTGCATAGACATCCAACTTTGCGCGAATATAAACCTCGACATATTTATTTTTTTATTGAGTAAAGCAAATAAACAAGCAAATAATCCAAATATATATGTATTAAGTGAAACATTTGCATTCCAACACATACTTGTTCAGTTATATAATATAAAAATAAATAAAAATATGTAAAACATTATTTTAGTTAACTTGGTTTTTATTTAACTTGATTTTAATTAATTAATATATGTTTTTTTATTAATAAGTATTTAAAGATTATTAAATTTGTTAATTATATAATATGAGTTCGGCGAATCAAAATCAACAATCTGGAGGTCAATCTCAAGTTTCTTCTTCTTCTGGCGGAAAATCTGGTGAGTCTGCTTACCGTCTTCCATCCAATATCTGTTTGCAACATAGCTGTAAGTTAGCGATTGTTCAGGATAAACCCATTATGATGGATTACTGGACCGCTTCCCTCGATAAGTCTATTATCATCGGTGTTCGCGAATCTGGTGAAAAGCTTCTAGTAAAAAGTGAAGATGAGTACACAAGCCCTATCGCGAATATTTACAAAGTTGAGACTGAGTATATTATTGTAACCGAGAACTCGATTTACTTGATTTCAAACGAGACTCCTTCCAAGAAGATTAGTTGAACATTACATTACTTTTTATCGTTATCCAAATGGTTATCTATATTGATAAGTATATATTCATCAATATGGTTAGTATCACAGTCTTTTATTTTTGATTGTTGTTGTCGTTGCTGCTGTTGATTTTCTTGACAACATCCGCAGTGGTCTTCGTTTGCTAAAAGAACTGTTTTCCCTATACTTTTTTCGTCATATTTGAGAGTCCATCTTCCCAACTGTGTAGTAATACCATTGTTTGCGAATATCTTAGAATTTAATAATGAACTTAAGATGAATCTCATTGTATTGCTTTGTTTTAGTTGAATAAAGTATTGAGGTTGTAGTGGTGGTTGCGGTAATCGTTATCATTATTATATGTAGTATGATATTGTTTCAATTTTGTAGTATGAAATAAACTAATATATTTAATATGATAATAAGTATATAAATTACATAATTGTTTGTATTGTTAACTAACTATTATTTTTATTCAAGTATATTATATATAATGATTTATGATATTTGTATAATTGGTTCTGGGCAAAGTGGGCTGACTACCTGTAAAACATTCATAGAGAGTGGTTATAATGTTATTATTCTAGAAAAAAACTATAATAGTAATGGTCTGTTTTCAAGTGTTAAAGAAAAGGAATATTTTTACTGGAGTTCTTCAAAATATATGAGTTGTTTTAGTGATTTCCCCATGGGTAACAATATTCCTGACTGGTTTACTATTCAACAGTATGTTGATTACTTAGAAGCGTATAAAAATAAATTTGGATTAGAAAAATATATAATGTACGATTCAAATGTGGTTAACTGCGAACAAAATGAAAATAGTGAATGGGTAGTCGAATATGTTACTAGTTATAAAACACAAAAACTAATATCTAAAAAATTAATTGTATGTAATGGATTAAATCAGACGCCAAAATTTCCAGAAATATTAAACAATTTTACTGGAGAGATTATTCATACAGAATCAGTTTATAGAAATATGAATAAAATGGATTGGAAAAATAAATTTAATAATAAAAAGGTATTATTATTAGGGGGCGGAGAATCAGCTTTTGATATAGGACATATTATTTCTACCAATACAGACAAATTATATTACAGTACAAAAGATTATATAGAATGGTTTCCGCAAGGCTCTGAATTTAAAAAAAATATAAAAAGATTAGAAAAAATTATCGAAAATAATAAAAAAAATGATATAAATAATGAAAATAATATTTGTCATAGTAACATGTTAAATTTTTTTAATAATTTTGTATATCCATCAGATACACATTTAAATTATATGGAATATTCTTTACCTGAACCAATGTTATATGTTTGGCATAATTATGGTAGAAAATTTATTATAGGAAATAATGATGGTTGTGGAAAATGTACTCACAGTCATAAAAAATTATGCGACATAAATGAAACTCCTGACAATTTATTTTTGAAATATGTTGTTAAACGAAGCGACTTTATTTTAGACATGTATGAAAACAAAGTAAATATTGTTTACTACCCTGACAAAATCATTGGAAAGACAGTCTATACAAAAGAAAAAATAATAGAAAATGTAGATATTATTGTTTGTGCTACTGGATATAAAAAATATTTCCCATTTTTAAAAGATTCGATTTATAATGATGAATTTATAAAAAAAATGATACCAAAAAATACATCAAATATCGCATTTATAGGGTTTGCACGACCAACAATGGGAAGCATCGCTGTAATTGCTGAAATGCAAAGTTGGTGGGTGCAAAAGTATTTTGAAAATAAGTTATCTTATAAGATTAGAAAACCTTTTTTTTCAAATAACGATGTACTAAACTTGACAAATAAAAATATTAACACTCTCGTGATTGGTTGTTTTTATTTAAAAGATTTGGCAAAAGATATGAATATTGAACCGAATATGATGTATTTATTATTTACTAATTTTAAATTATTTTTTACTATTTATACTGGTTCTTGTAATACAATGGTTTATCGAATTCATGGAGAAAAAAGTTATCAAGGTTCTGATAAAGTATTAATAGAGTCTTTTCCAAACTTTAACAGTCATTCTACTTCAAGTAAGCTCTATATATTTATGTTTTTAATATATCATATTGTATTTATAATTTTATGTATTTTTGTAGCTTATGTAATTTCATATGGGATATTTATTATTAGTAACTTAAAATATAAAAATGCAAAATATAAAAATTTAAAATATAAAAATTTAAAATATTTATTTTATATTATTAGCATTTCTATTATTTTTATTTTTTATTCTTTATAAATATTTACACAAGTTTTGTTGTCAAAAAAAATTAGTTAAAATCTTCTAGGGTGTAAAAATATATATTCAAAATAATGTTGAAATACATTTATATATTATTTAAAAAAAGAAATTGAACCTTTTTTGTTATATAGACTAATATATAACAAAAAGTGTAATAACTATATCAACGATAACATATAACAATCACCATAACAATGTATTCCTATAAGAAAACAGAAGAAAATACCGCTTCCCCTATTCACGAAAAATTTAAAAGCTGTCCCTCGTATTCGTCGTGTGACGCGGAACCGCCCACCGCTTGTGTGTATCGCCAACGACACATCAGTAATAAAGACCAAAGGTTCGCGAGCATTGCGCTAGAAGAAGCTTCAAAGTCGACTCTTCTTATGCAGCATGGATGTATTGCCGTTTTAAACGGGAAAGTTGTTGCAAAAGGTTATAATAATATACGCTGCCATTCGAGGGATGGTTTGCTTCATTTTCGCAAATGTTGTAGCGCTCATGCCGAAATACACGTTTTGCATAAGCTTTGTATTATGGAGTTGTCTCCAAAAATTGTTCAAAAACTGGTACTTTATATTGTGCGGCGTTCGCGGAGCGGTGATATGGCTGAATCAGCGCCATGTTTTCATTGTACTCTCCGCATGAAAAAATTAAACATAAAGGCAATCGTTTTTAGCAACAGCGACGGTGAACTGGAAAAAAGACGCATCAGTGAATATGATACCGACAAACTTACCTATGGTGCAAAACGTGTTATCGACCCGTCCTTTTATATACGATGAAACACGATGAACCATGATGAACGACCGACCGTGCGCTTTATGTAACTATGACTTTTTATTACTTTTTATGATTTTTTTATGATTTTTATGACTTTTTTTTAGGAGGAGATGCGTATCCAATAACAGCACACGCTATCCTCTTGCCAGCATGTCCGGTTATCAAACTGTCCGCTTGCCCTCCTTGCCCACAATCGTCTTCATCTGCATGAATAATTAATCCGCGACCTATAATATTTGTTTTCTTTTTACGTAGACTAATAACATCATCATAAAAGGTATACTTTGCTTCTCCCTTTGCGTTTGTCTTGAGATTCCCAAGGTCGCCAACATGACGGTCTTTCATGCCGGGACATCCGTGTGTTTTATTATAGGGGTTAAAATGGGCACACATACTGTCGCATGAATCGCTCATGTCGCCATACTCGTGAACATGAAAGCCGTGAAACCCTAGTGATTTTAGACCCGTCAAATCTACATCTATGCGAATACGGGACTTTGATGGTTCCTCTGTAAATCTCACTGTTCCTTTTACTTTTTTATCATTGAATACCGCTATTCCCTGAATTACTTCTTTTTTTGTTGTCATATGTTGTTTTTATATTATATATACCTTTATCTTTTTAAATCTTATATGTTTTTATATTTTATCATGATACATATTATTATATTCCAGTATTTATATTCCAAAAAATATATTTAGTATATATATATATAGTATACCACATTAATGGAAGCTCGGAGAAGAAGTCCTAGCGGAAGTTCGAGTTCGCGAAGGTCGGGTTCACGTTCGAGTTCACGAAGATCAGGTTCACGTTCGAGTTCGCGAAGGTCGGGAAGTTCGTCAGGAAGTTCGTGGGGAAGTTCGCCTGAAGCGGATGTAACAGTACCACAAATGGGTGATGGTCCGGAAATGTTACTATGGCGAGCAACAGTAGACCCTGTAAGAAATATTGGTTCACCAATCAATGCAGAATGGAGATATCCTGGCGACGTTCCAAATACTGCACAAGAAAATCGTAGTAGTATTCGGCAAGCAGTTGCCAGAATGATGGTTCTTGAATATCCAGGAGGAGGAGAGGGTTACTGGACTCCTGGTGAAGATGTCGAAACCGTTTTTTTCCCTTTTTTCCCTCAAGAAAGTGGGCAAAGCTGGCATCGTCTAATTCCTGGTCCAATTCATGAGCAGTATGTAGTATACCATAGCACCAGTATGCCTCTAGGTAAAGGATATAATAGTCAGTATGTCCCACCTCAGTATTATCCTATGGATTCTGCTTCGGAATTAGTATCAGAAGTCCTACATGATATAACCCACGAATTATATAGAAAAGGTAAAAAATATATCAGAAGTTATGTAAACCGTTACTTTGTTACGCCTACTATTTCCGATGAGTTTACCGCGGATGCGGATAATCAAGCAAGAAATATGATAGTTGATATTTTTATACGAGCAAATCAGGAAGAACCCGATGAAGTTGAGCCTTTTGTAGAGACTGAATGGGATAATAAAATTAGAGATGATGATTTATTTAACTACATATTTTTTAACGAAAATCTTTTACAGGATGATGTAGATGTGAAAATGTATAATAAAAGAGGGGAAACACTGAGACCGGCAAATAAAGCCGAGCTTAGGAGTGGACGTTTTGAAGGTACTCAATATGTCCCAGCATTTAAACCAAGCCCTACTTCACCCTCGAGGAGAATGAGAAGAAGAAGAACACAGCGAAAACGCGATAAAAAAATAATGAAAGAGTATCTGGCATTTTTGGAAAGTACCAAAGATAACCCTAGTGCTGTTTATGATGGCGGGCGTAGACGCGGACGCACAATGCGAAAAAAATGACTTGAATAAAATAAAATGGCAATGTTACTTACCTTGCATTTTATAAAATTATTTTATGTGACTTGGTTGTATAAAATATCTTAACTTTGTTTCTTTGTGTATCCTTCGCGATACTGTGGGAATCCGATTTTTGCGAGTAGTTGCAGATGACGCATTGTATACGCCATGCTACAACCTGAGTGTCCGACTTGCATATTATACTGAACGCTTTCAACAACTAAATCGCCGCGGCTAAACATGAATCCTTCTCCGCGGGGTGGTTCGTAAGTCGAAAGATACGTCCATACATCGATTTTTTGCTGGATGATTTCGGGTTTTTCTTGGGCTAAAACGACAGCATTCATTGCATCGCGGAGCATATCGGCAGCCCATGTGTCATCTAGAAATGACAAATCAAGTGCGGCGACTTCTTGGAGCGAGCGGGGGTATTTGGATTCTTCAGCGCGAGGTGTATGAGGGATATCAACATCGATGTTATCGTGGGCGATGGTAGCAGCAGCAATAAGAGTATGGATAGACATTTTGGCGGCGTGCGTGGGTACTGACTTTTGAATTCTGTATTTTATGTATTGGGATTTATTTGTTTCAATTTTGTATATTCGACGATAAAAAATATATAATCTCCACATAGTATATAAGTATCATTCTCCATAATGACCGTTAGCAACCAAACTTACAATGTCGCCCGTGGGCTCGTCCGTCCAACTAGAGCCGCAGGTGGTGCGCGTCGTATTATTTTCACAAGTATAGCCAACGACAGCACAGTAAACCGATTCGTCCCTGGTTCAGGTGTAGGCGGTTTGAATCGCTCTGTTCGCCTCCACCAATACCGCCTAGCTACTTCTTGTGAACTCCCAAATGGTACTAGACGAGGTGGGCGCTGCTTTCAACCTTCGTAATTTTTCGTAAAAATCTCCAAGTACTTATTTGACTTTAGTGTGTATTTAGCACGTATTTAGCGTATCTTTAGCGTGACTTTAAAATATTATAAAATATTATAAAATATTATAAAATATTATAAAATATTATAAAATACATAAATTTTATACATATGAATATTTTTTTACAAATAATACTTGGATTTTTATTGGCTGATTTTTTAACAGGTGTGTTTCATTGGATTGAAGATAGTTATTTGCATTATTGTATCGATATACCATTTATAGGAGAAATAGCCAAAGATAATGAACTTCATCATTATTTTCCAAGAGCTGTGTTATCATATTCTTACTGGGAAACTATACAGGTATCATTACTAATCACAGTTGTTGTTTTAACTATACTATACCCAATATGTAAATCTTTTTTTATGAAAAATATATATTTTATATCATCATTCGCTTTCTTTTCTGCCACGTCTAGTGTAATTCATAGATTGTCTCATATGAGAGAATGTGAACATAATAAACTCATATTTTTTTTACAAAAAATAGGAATTTTATGTTCCCATAAATTTCATTCATTACATCATAAAAATTCCCATACTAAATATTGCCCTATTTTTGAGTATAATAATTATATACTTGATTACACGCATTTTTGGCGTGGATTAGAATATATTGTGTTTGTTTGCACAGGTATAAAACCATATAGAAATGATATCGACCAATATCATGTGATATATAATCATATGCACGAAAATTCAAAGTTAGAATGTCCCGATATTCCTACTAAAGAAGATGTAGATAGGTTGAAGTATATTTTGAAAACATACAAAAACTGTTGTAAGCATTTTTAAAAATACATGTATTTTCTTTATATATCTTTATATATGGTGTAAATTTTTGACATATCTCACATTTTGTCTATCAAGAAAATTGATATACAAAATATTCAATCTAAATATATATAGAGATACAAACCCGACTATTAAACACACGAAAAATGAGCATCACCAAACGCATCCAGAAAGAACTCGCCGAACTTGTCAAAGATCCTCCCTCCAACTGTAGCGCCGGTCCCCATTCCGACGATATTATGAAATGGCGCGCGACGATTACCGGACCTGAAGGCACACCATACCACGGCGGCATTTTCTTCCTAGACATCGAGTTTCCCGTCGACTACCCTTTCAAGCCGCCTCACGTTAAATTCATCACGCCAATTTTACACCCAAATGTCAACTCATCTGGCGGCATCTGTATTGACATCCTCAAAGATAAATGGAGCCCTGCCCTTACTGTTTCTAAACTGCTTCTCAGTTTGTCGTCGCTTATGCATGAACCCAACCCCGACGACCCACTCGTTCCCGACCTCGCAAATCTTTACAAAACAAATCGCGCTGCATACATGGCAAAAGTATCCGCACATACAATCAAACACGCCAGCTAATACCAGCTAATGCAATACTGTAACAGGATACTTGGTAGTATATAGTATATCGACGTATATCGACGTATATCGACTTTTATTTATAATGTATTCGCCAATGTTTTTATTTGTTCCTCGCTCAACTTCTCCGGATATGCCACCCTAAAAACTACGTTCAAATTTCCGCACTCGTTGCCGCGATGTAAACCCAGGCGCGGTATCGTTTTTACTAGACCATCCCTTATTATATTCCCCGATGAACTATTGAATGAAAATTTCTTACCATTTATGTGAGCTATATCGAATACAAAACCACATAGTGCCTCTTTTAGTGTTATGCTTTTTTCTATTACAATGTCCAACCCATTTCGCTTAAATATGGGATGCTCTTCTACTATAAATGTTACTTTCACGTCGCCACGTGTACCGTCGCTCGTTTCGTTTCCGCGGTTGCTTAATAGTATTACCTCCCCATTTTCCGCGCCCATTGGTACCGATATATACTCCACATGACTACTCAGCTCATGTACGCCTTCGCTATTTACATTCCAGCGCTCCATCTCAACCGGTACCGTTGCGCCTTGACATACATGTTCTAGTGTTACTGTAGCATTTATACTTATAAGAGGCGGTTTCGGTTCAACTTTCTTTTGGAATCGAGGGGTTCGCGGAATATCATAAGGGTGTGCTGGTGGGCGGTGTTGCTGATGTTGTGAGATATGTTGGTGCATCTCTTGTCGCGCTGAAGGATGTGGGTCGTGCATGTCGTGTATGTCGTGCATATCGTGCATCATTTGGTTAAGTAAACTAAACGGGTCACCATGACCTCCTCCCATTCCTCCCATTCCTCCCATTCCTCCCATTCCTCCCATTCCTCCCATTCCTCCCATTATATTCTCACTCATTGATTCCCCTCCGGGTCCAAATGTTCTGATTATAATTCGTGGTCCTTGTCCTCCCAGTCCTCCTAGTCCTCCCAGTCCTCCCATATTTACAAACCCATTTAGTGGATTTGTAGCAAGCGGGTCACCCATTCCGCCCATAAACATGTTAAAAATATCCATAGGGTTTATTCTAACTCCACTGCCCATTCCGCCAATATTCGCAAACGGATTATTACGATTCATATCATACTTCATCCTCGCTTCCTGGTCGCTTAATATACTGAATGCTTCCGAAATCTTTTGAAACTTTTCTGTCGACTCTGCACTATTTCCATTCTTGTCCGGGTGGTGAATAAATGACAACTTTCGATATGCTTTCTTTATCTCGTCGTTTGAACATTTTTCATCTACTCCTAGAATGTCATAAAATGATTCAGATTTTCCAGAGTTCCCAGGTTTCATTTATTTAATGTTTTTATTATATTAAAGAAACATAAACTTAAATATTTATTAACGAATATTAATAATATATTAATATTCATTTTTGATTATAAACATTTAATTATATATACAATAACACCATCCAAAAATACAACAAGATAATATGCAAAATACACATAATACACATAATACACAAACTAACCTCCCCTTCATTAATAAATATCAGCCGCAATATTTTCATCAGTTTGAACAACTAGAGGAAAACGTCGTCAAACTTTTGCAAACTCTTATCTCCATGAATAACCTTAATATACTTCTAATCGGCGACCCTGGTTCGGGTAAAACATCCCTCATTTATTCCATCATTCGCGAGTATTATAAAACAAACTATAACCCCGATAACATACTTGTTCTAAACAGTCTAAAAGACCAGGGCATTTCTTACTATCGCAATGACTTGAAAATCTTCTGTCAAACTGCCTCTCTCATACATGGATTTAAAAAAATTGTACTCCTCGATGATGTCGATATCATTAATGAACAAAGTCAGCAAGTATTCCGTAACTGTATGGACAAGTATAGTCATAAAGTTCATTTTATTTCTTCCTGTACAAACGTTCAAAAAGTAGTTGATAGCCTCCAGTCGCGTAATATTATTATAAAAATTAATCAAATCGAAGATGCTTGTTTAGAAAAAATACTAGGAAAAATTATCAAAAAAGAAAATATTATTATTACACCAGAAGCTCAAAAATTTGTCCTAAATATTTCGAATGTTTCTATACGTATTTTGATTAACTATTTAGAAAAAATCAAAATCTTGAATACGTCGGTTGATTTGTCTACCGTTAAACTTCTATGTACGAATATTAGTTTTCATATATTTGAAGAGTATACGCGGTCACTAACCGAAAAAAAGTTGCAAGACTGTATCAGAATATTATATACGTTATATGACCAGGGTTACTCCGTCATGGATATATTAGACAATTACTTTCTTTTTATTAAAACAACACCTTTGATAAATGAAACAAATAAATATAAGATTACGAAAATACTTTGTAAATATATGACAATATTTCACAATATTCATGAAGATGAAATAGAGTTGGCACTTTTTACAAATAACATGATTGAGCTTTTCTGAGCTTTAATTATTGCAATATTTTTAATATTTTTATATTATATACCTGGTATATTTATTATTATATAATATTAGGATACATACCATGAATACCGAGAATATACAAAGAGGGGGTATGAAAATCATTGTAAAAAATGATAGAGGTCGTGATACAACTATACGAAAAATAAAAGAAAAACGAGATTTTATATCTATTTTTTCGAATACTGTGCGGGTTGAAATTGTATCCGTAGATTCTTTAACTGGTTTTATATTACGAATTACTTTACCTGCCGATGCTACACCATTTAGAAGTGATATTTTTAATGAACGCGGCGAACTAATGAATGCCGATGAATATCAATTACCAAATACAGGACAATTCGTTACAGAACATATTTTAAAATGTTCTATTGTTCAACCCGACTCGCGTAATAGAGTTGAAAATTTTAAATCTACTGTTAGAAAGGCAACATGTACGAGTAACGAACTTACCCAAGAATATACCGCTCAGTCATATTTATATGATGCGACAATGGCATATGGAGGCATGCCTGTGTGTCCTGATGCATACGCTATTATGCAATTTAATTTGACGGAATTTCGCGAGATTTTTTTCCCAGATACTCTTTCCCCGAACCATGTCGGATTACCTCCAATCACTACTAACATTTTCAGAGAAAACGCTGTTTTTCGATATTTACTACGACAAATGGAATTAGATTCTTCGAGAAGTGTCGGTATTATTGTCATGGAGTCTTTGCCGCCATCTTATCAAACATTGAAGAGATTATATTCTACTTTTTATAAAACTAGTAGCCCTAGAGCCATGAGTCCTGCTTTATTACAAAATAAATTGCTATTTAATGAAATGACGGAGAGAGTACTAGCTATATGTGTTATTGTTTTTTATCGCACAGGATATATACCCCTTGATGCTCATCTTGGTAACTGGATGTATGACACAACACAAAGTCTTGAACAGTTTAAAATTAGAGCAATAGATTTTGGTAAAGTTATTTCGTTTGGAAATCGGCAGGGTATAGTTAATATAATGAATTATGTTCGAACGTATATTCGATTATTGTGTAATAATAATATGACATATAAAAACTTAATTATTAAAAAATTTGCTACTATTTTAAATATTCCATTATCGAGAATGCAAACCGCTGAACTCAGTGGTACAAAGATAGGAGAAATTTTTATAAAACTAACAAAATTAATACGGCGTAATATGAACGGTCATCTACTATGGCACCCCGCTGGTGCTACATTTCAAGTTGTTACGAAAGATGCTACATCGCGTTCGCCTGCAGAGACGATGGAAGTTGATTCGTGTATGATTCTTATTCATAAGATTCTTTTTCTTATTTCATTAGTTGATGGGTGTTTTAATTCGATTACATACGATAATCATCACTTTTGTCAACTTCGTGAATCACTTTCTTATGTGTTTGGTGTGAAATGTAATAATCTTCAATCAATGCTTGAAAATAATGTATATATTGATTTAGTATCTTACTTAACATCTATGAGTAATTATTCGAAAAGAATTGAAGCCATACAATCATATGCAAGAATTAGAGACTATATTGGTAACTATCTACATGTTTCTTCTGAACGTGGGTTGTTTCCTGACCCATATTATGAAGACGCCTCTCCCGATACACCCGATAACCCTTCTTTTGTTGCGGCGCCTCCACTGCCACCTCCGCCTTCACCACCACCACCACCACCGCCTTCGCGTCGCTCTCCCAAAAAATCCCCACATACAGTCACAGGTATTAATGTTGATATGACGAAAGACGAATATGAAGATTATATATCTGGAAAATATTCTACTCTACCTACTTTCCGCGCCGTGAATAAAGGTGGTAGCTGGAGAAAGGTAAGAAAATCGATACAACCAAAAAAACGTGTTAGATTCACACTCTCGAAAAAGTGTAAAACTAGAAAAACTAGAAAAACTAGAAACCATATAAACACTAGAAAAAATAAAAATAATAAAAGTCGTAGCAAATATACACGCTAAATTACGCGGACACGTGTACGCTTCTTCACCCCCACTTTACAATAATTACAATAAAAATATCAAATATTGTGTGATATTTGATATTTGATATTTGATATTTGATACCTGATGTTACGGTTTATTTTCAGTTTATTTTCAGTTCATCGCCAATAAATACTTCG
>Ga0214923_10003744_pt1 | contig 18860 bp, 17 predicted proteins | sample LL1510_MetaG_FD_177993 | JGI IMG/M metagenome (GOLD analysis project Ga0214923, IMG submission 177993) | Freshwater microbial communities from Lake Lanier, Atlanta, Georgia, United States - LL-1510 | ecosystem: Environmental > Aquatic > Freshwater > Lake | place: USA: Georgia | collected...
TAAGGTTAACCAAATTAACCCATTGAGATTCTGTTAACCAATCAAGCATATATTGTTCATAATCTTGAATGGATAATTCCATTAAGGAATCCATCATTTCATCAGTTATCTCAACACCCCTTAATGGTGCACCAAGTAAATGACGAATTCTTGTATAAATTTGCGTTCTTTCTGGCTCGGCTATTACTGACATATTTCTTTTATATATAAATATAAGAAACTATTCTTTTGGTTCATCATTATTTGCATTATCATATAATTCAAGAACAAAATCCCAATTTATATAATTCCAGAAGTTGTGGATATATTCATCTCTTTTGTTTTGGTATTTGAGATAATAGGCATGTTCCCATAAATCCAATCCCAATATTGGAAATCCACCACCTTTAATGACATTCATAAGGGGATTATCTTGGTTTGACGTAGTGATAATTTTTAATGTATTATTCTTTGTTGCAACAAGCCAGACCCATCCAGATCCAAAATGGCTTTTTGCCTTTTCTTCAAATTTTGTTTTAAATGAATTAATTGAGCCAAAACTTTTTATCATTTTATCTTTTAATTCTTTTGGAATATTCTTTTTGGTGGGGGATAACATATTCCAAAACAAAGCATGATTAAATGCTCCACCTGCATTATTTCTAATTGTTTTATTGAATTTGCTTATGTTTGATATAATCTCTTTTAAATCATAATTTGATTTATTATTTTTCAATGCTTTATTCAATTTATCAACATAACCTTTATAATGTTTGTTGTAATGAATATCCATTGTTTTCTCATCAATAAAAGGTTTTAATGAGGCATATGAATAAGGCAGTTTTTCAATACCAACCTTTTTCATTTCGTTAAGCAAAAAATTAACATTATTTTTGTATATCCTTGAGATTATTTCTTCTTTGATTGTTTCAAGTATTTTCATAAATTATTATATTTATGATATAAATATTTGTATAGTGGAAAGAGTATGAAATAATATAGATTATTATTTCTTTATTAAATATAAAATTTAATTGGGTGTACTCCAAAACCCTCTATCCCATCAGCAAATGCTTTTGGGATTTCTTTTTTTAGGATATTATAAGAACCATTTAGGTCAGCATTTACTAAACTGCCATTTTTGGTTTTAAATAATCCTCTTTTAATTCTTTTGCCCAAATATGTTTCATGTTTTTTTATTTCCTCATTATCAAAAAAACTACATTTGCTGGTATAACTTTCTTCTCTAAACAAGACTTCCATTCCCAACAATTCACATTTATATTTAACCATATTTAAAAAATCATTATATGGTATTTGGACAAAATTTTGATTATTTACTCTACCTATGTTAATGTCTTGTTTCCAGTTAATATTTTTACCTATTACTATTTTGGTAATATTATTTGAAACTAAATGATTCACTAACAACCTAGATGCTTTATGCAAATAATCTTTGATTTTAAATGTTCTTTTATTTGTTAATTTTGTTATTTTTTTTGATTTTTTCTTTTTTTGTTTTTTCTCTAATTCATTTTGTAATCTTGATTTTTCTTTGTTGTAAAATTGGTTTATGGATTTTAATGGTCCTCCATTAATTATAAAGGGTATAAAATCTTTTGCATTACTACTAATGGTTGCTAAATTTCCAAGACCTAGATCAATTCCAGCATATCTATTATTATCTGATTTTTTCTGAACATCATCTATTTTATAAACAACTTCTAAAATATAATAACCATTTTTGGATATTATTCTAACTTCTTGTATTTTTTCAAAATCTTTTATTTTTGTTGTAATTTTAATGTTAGATTTTGATAGTGCAATTCTACCAGTTGATTTAAATTCTTTTATTGATAATGCTTGTTTTGGGTATATTACAGTAAATCTACCTTTTTCCTTATCTAGGTATTTTGGGATATTAACTTTTTTATCTTTATTTTTCTTCTTTAATAAAGCAAAAAAAGATTTGAAATTTTGGTCTAATAATTTTAATGTTTGACAAGAAACTTTTGTTGGTAGATAGTTATATGACTCATGATTTTTTATTTCATGGTAAAGTGAGTTATAGTTTAAATATTTTTTAGTATTAAAGAAATGTTGTCTAACCAAAAATAATCCATAATTGTATAAATTTTTTGATTGAAAGGATAAGGCATCACATTCATCAAAAAATTTATGATTATTTTTTATGATATGTTTTTCAATTAAATACATTAGTCTTCTAAAAATTTTAGAATTTCTTCTTTATTCTTTTTTCTTCTCATGCCATATAACCTAGCAGAAAAAGAATATATAATTGATATTAAATCTTTCATTAAATCTTGTTTATCATCATCTGTTTGATGTATTACAACAATTTGTTTATTTAATTTGTTTAATAAAGTATTGATATAATTAAATCCAAATCTTGTTAATCTATCTTTATTTTCTATTAACAGAATATCCCAATCATCACTCTTTAGGAGTTTATTTAAAACATTTCTATTGTCATTCATTCCAGAGGCAATTTCCTTATAAGACCCAACTATAGAATAGTTTTTAAGTGTTGCAAATTCTTCAAGTCTTTTTTGTTGTTCTATGAGTGAATTTTTTCTGTCATGTGATGAAACTCTTGCATAAATTAAGCATTTATTTCCAGTTTCTTTATTGTTTAATGGGACATAAATATGTCCTGTTTCATCCATATGTGCACCATTCAACAACCCCTTGCTATATCTAATCCAAGCAGTTCTATATTTTATTGATTTTATTCTTGCATATTCTGATAATTTTATGTATCTTTGTTCCATAAGTTTTTGTTATAAATATAAATATAACAAAAATCAATAAAAGTAAATAAAAATCAATAAAAAATTGAAATTATTTATTAGACAAGGATATATTTGATGTAAGTGAAATTGAAGATTTTGGATATGTTATTAAATTAAAGTGAAAGGTGAAATATATAGATAATATAATGTAAAATAAATAAAAGCACAATTAGAGGAAATAAATTGCAAAGTTCATAAAAACATAATGGTTTAATGAGCGCTACTTGCACTCATTTTCAAAGAACTCATTATCAAAAACAAAACTGCCATTATTATCACCAAGAAACTTGGTAATTTCTTCAAGCAACTCTCTTTTGGAATTTAATATTTCCATTTTTTGAGCAAGTATTGCACCATTCTTTTCAAATGAACCCATTTCATCCAAAATTTCTTTATGTTTTTCAATAATAAAATTTTGCAAATCTGAAGTCTTAATTACATGTAATTTCATTTTATTTGGTTTTTTTATTTACAATTAATAAATATTCTGCAAATGTAAATTAATTTAATTAAAAAACAAATATTATTTTGAATTTTTTTTCATATTTAATATTTGGGTTAAAATATCTTCAGTAGTATCAGTTTCAAATAAATTATCACCTAGAACAGTTGATATTATTTTTTTCTTTCTATCCAACATATCATATATAATTCCCTCAATGGTGTTTTCAAATATTGGGTATAATACAGAAACTGAATTCTTTTGTCCAATCCTATATGCCCTATCTTCTGCTTGGCTATGATCTGCTGGAACAAATGATAAATCATTAAAGATAACAACATCTGCACTAGTTAAAGTAATACCAACACCTGCTGCTTTTATATTACCAACAAAAACCTTTATTTTGTCATTTGTTTGAAATTCATCAACACTCTCTTGTCTTTGTTTCATAGATGAACTTCCATCCAACTTAACAGCAATCTTTTTAAAATGTTCATATATCTTATCTAATGAGTTTGTGAAGTTTGTGAATACAATAACCTTCCTTTCTTGTTCCAAGGTATTCTCAATCAATTCTATGGTGTCCTTAATCTTTTCATTAGCAATAATTTGTCTAACCTTCATAAGTTTGGTAAATTGAACACTCAAAGATTTTGATTCTTTTGGGTTATTTTTAATCCAATCAAAATACTCCCCCATAACATTTTCATATTCTTTTGATTTTAATCTCAAATAAATTGGTGTTATTATTTTTTCTGGCAAATCTAACACATTCTCTTTTAACCTTCTTAACAATAATGGAGCAGTTCTTTCTCTCAATTCATCCAAATTTGATGCACCATTCACATTCCATACTTTATTCATTCCAACATTAAACTGATAACCAGCACAGTATCTTTTAACATATGCCATCCAGTTTTTTGACACGGGGCTATCAACCAAGGATAATAAATTAAAATAATCAATTGGTCTTGATGTTAATGGTGTTCCAGTCAATAACCATATTTTTTTAATATCTTTGCAAATATCATTTATCAATTTTGTTCTGGATGCTTGGGGGGATTTAATATAATGACATTCATCAATTATAACCAAATCAAATTTTGACTTTTGGATTATTGTTTCTTCTTTTGATTTTAATGAATGAAAGTTTTTAATTATATCATAATTAATTATTACATAATTAGCAGAATCATCATATTTTTTACCCTCACAAATATAAATGGGTTTATCTGTATAGTTTTGTATTTCTCTTTCCCAATTTTGCTTCAAACTTGCGGGGCAAATAATTAAAGTCTTACTAGGTTTAGCCTCAATTGAGGCAATAATTGCTGAACTAGTTTTACCCAACCCCATTGAATCAGCCAAAATAAACTTATCATTTTCAAGCAACTTTTGAATTGCTTCCTTTTGATGTTCAAATGGCATTCTATGTGAATACTTTTCATAATCAACAACAACATTTTTATTTGTCTTATCCACAAGTATTCCATCTTTTGGTATCCAATAAATGCCCAATCTATCATTATCAAAAAATCTACCAAGAATATGATATGATTTTTCTTTCTCCACCAATAATTTTTCAATCCATATTTTTTGTGGAACACTTGTTAATAATTTATCATCAGCAATCATATTTGCAAAATAGATATCAAGGTCAAGCCACTTTCTGGCAATCTTTGGTCTTGTTTCATAAAATAATGAAATATATTCAGCTTGGCTTGGTGTCAAATAAAAATTTGGATTACCAATAGCCATAGTCCTTAATCCATTTAAATAATCATTTTGACCATTATATGATTTCAATAACAACAAAGCCTCATCCTCACTTACCTTTTTTTTGCTCATAATTTATATCAATATTATTTAATAATAATAAATAAGTGTTAAATTATCAATTAAAAGATATTTATTTTAAATAAAAGATTACATATGGCTAAGATAGTTCCTATTACAAGAGTTGGTAAATTTTTTGGAGCAGATGATTATAATTTAGACATTGACTTGGGGATGGAATATATGGGTGGGGATTTAAATATGACTGTTGTTTTATATAGAATTGATAGAAAAAAAACAAAAAAAGATGATGTATATGGTGAATCACCAACTGATGGTATTGTTTTTATGCCACCAATTGAAATAACAGGATTGGTTCAAATACTTGAATCAACAATGAAACAATTGGGGAATTCCAAAATTGAGCAAAAAGAACCTGGCAATCTTAAATTATCCTTATATCAAAAGCAATTGGATGATTTAAATGTTGAAATATTAAAAGGTGATTATTTGGCTTATTATGTAACTGAAGATAAAGTTAGATACTATTCTGTTATTGATGATGGAATTGTTAATATGGATAATAAACATACCTATGCTGGTTATAAACCATTCTATAGAACAATAACTGCCACATTTGTTAATAAAGATGAATTTAAAGGAATGTAATGAAAATTATAATTACAGAATCACAATTAAATAAAATAACAGAAATTGTAACAAATAAAGAAGTAATTTGTGACAATTGTGAATGGTCTTGGAAATTGGCAGATGGTGGTGATGATCCATATATTTGCCATAAATGTGGTCATAATAATGAAGAAAAATAATATGCCATTACCAAAAAAAATAAAAACAAATCTGGATATTGTATATGATAAAACTCTATTAGATAGAAGAGAAGAGTTATTGGACAATATCATTGACAATGGAACATACTTGCCAAAATCTTTATTACATGAGAATCTTGATAAAGGTATGCTTGAATTTGTTAAAAATGATTTGCAAATTTTAAGTGGTGGCAAAATAATTCCAACTGTTGATAAAATAATTAGCACACAAAATTGGTCACAATATACAGAAACCTGGACATTCATTGATGAAGATAATAATCCAGTCCCACCATTCATTACATTGGTTCGAATGAATGATTCCAAATATGGAACAAACCCAGCAACACAATATACAATACCTAATAGAAAACCCTTTTATTTTGCAAGTGTACCAACTTGGGATGGGCAAAGAAATGGATTTGATATTTATTCAATCCCACAACCAGTACCAATTGATATAAATTTTAGCATTAAGATAATTACAAATAGGCTTAGGGATTTGAATAAGTTCAATACAAAAGTATTGCAAAAATTCTCATCCAAACAAGCATATACAATAGTTAATGGTCATTATATACCAATTGTTTCAACAAATATAACAGATGAATCGCAAATTAATACTGATAGCAGAAAATTTTATATTCAATCCTATGATTTCACAATGTTGGGATTTTTAATTGATGATGAAGAATTTGATGTGAAACCAGCAATAAATAGAATTAGCCAAGTATTTGAAACTGAAATTCAAAACCAAGTACCAAATGTACAAGTAGTGGAGACAATTCCAATAAATGATTTAACATATGAGATAATCTAAAAATGTCTTCAGCAATAAGAATAACTAGTGTTAATCTAAATAATGAAATTGTATTTGTCACATTATTACAAAATGATGTGACCTATAATTTAGGTGAAAGAGCTATTCCTTTTAATATATATCCAATACCAGAAACAGGTAAATTGAGTGGATTATATACATTGTATGTCCCAAAATATTTAACAAATTATGAAATAATAATACCAGAATCTGTTGAAGTAACACCTTCAAATACACCAACAAGAACAATAACACCAACACAAACACCAACCAATACAGTTACGCCTTCAATTACACCAACCAACACAATCACACCATCAATAACTAAAACAATTACACCAACAGTTACACCAACAAATAGTGAAACTCCAATACCAACAATAACACAAACACCAACCAATACAATCACACCATCAATAACTAAAACAATTACACCAACAGTTACACCAACAAATAGTGAAACAATTACACCAACAATAACACAAACACCAACCAATACACATACACCTTCAATTACAAGAACACCAGGAGCATCACAAGATGTAACACCAACAAATACTATAACACCAACCAGCACAACCACACCAACTATAACACAAACACCAACAAATACAATAACTCCAACTGTAACACAAACTCCTACCAACACAATTACACCAACTGTAACAAAGACACCAGGAGCATCACAAGACCCAACTCCAACCATAACTCCAACCAACACAGAAACACCAACAAATACACCTACTAATACAGAAACACCAACTCCAACTATAACTCCAACCAACACAGAAACACCAACAAATACACCTACTAATACAGAAACACCAACACCAACCATAACACCAACAAATACAATTACACCAACCAACACAGAAACTCCAACACAAACCCCAACAAGTAGTGAAACACCAACTCCAACCATAACACCAACCAACACAGAAACACCAACACCAACCATAACACCAACTAATACAGAAACACCTACCAACACAATAACTCCAACCAACACAGAAACGCCAACAAATACAACTACTAATACAGAAACACCAACACCAACCATAACACCAACTAATACAGAAACACCTACCAACACAATAACTCCAACCAACACAGAAACACCAACACCAACTATAACACCAACAAATACACCAACCAACACACAAACTCCAACACAAACCCCAACAAGTAGTGAAACACCAACTCCAACTATAACACCAACCAACACAGAAACACCAACAAATACACCAACTAATACAGAAACTCCAACACAAACCATAACACCAACAAATACAATTACACCAACAAATACACCTACTAATACAGAAACACCAACACCAACCATAACACCAACAAATACAATTACACCAACCATAACTCCAACCAATACAATCACACCAACAAATACGCTAACTCCAACAAGAACATTAACACCAACACAAACCATAACACCAACAAATACAATCACACCAACAAATACGCTAACTCCAACAAGAACATTAACACCAACACAAACACCACCACCTTTTTGTGATTTTAATGTCAAAGATTCTGAATGTGATTTTAATGTCAAAGATTCTGAATGTGACTTTGTTGTTACATAAATAAAAATAATCAAATTTAAAATAAAAAATATGCCAGTTCAAATAACATCTTCAAATTATAATGGTCAAAATGCTGTGGTTACCTTGTATTCACCAACAGGAAATACCATACCATATAGTTCAGCAACTCCTCTTTCACTTGGGGTTAAAACAATACCATTTACATATTCAGCATCAACTGATACCAATGATTATGGAACTTTTCAAATGGAAATAACAGGATTCACACCTTCTAAAATATGTTCAGCATCAAAATTGGCTGGACCAGATGGTGATGGAAATTATTATAAAACAATTAAAATAGGTAGTCAGATATGGATGTCAGAAAACTTGAAAACAACTAAATTTCAAAATGGAACATCATTAAGTAATAACTCACAAGTTGATAATGCAACTTGGGCAGCAGCAACTGCATCAAATAAATATTGGGCATATGTTAATGGAAATTCAGCAAATACAGCAACATATGGATTGCTTTATAATCAATATGCTGTGACTGGAAGTACAAGTGGAGCAACAGCAAGTGTTAATTTGTGCCCAGCAGGTTGGAGAGTGCCAACAGATGCTGACTTTACACAATTGAATACTTCTCTTGGAGCTCTTGGAGGTTCTACTGGAACACAAATGAAATCAACAACTTTATGGGCTTCTAATGGTAATGGAACAAATTCATCAGGGTTCAATGGATTACCCCCCGGCCTCCGCGGTACTGGTGGTGACTGGTACAGTTTCAGTAACTACGGGTACTTTTGGCCTACGGACTCTGGAGTGTACTGGTACTTGTACTACAATAGTGCGACTTTCAGTCAGGTTTCTTCTAGTTCTGTGTATGGTTTTTCGGTTAGGTGTCTCAGAAATTGATTCTTGATGCTTGACTTTCTTCTGTTATGGATTATTGTTTGTGTATGGAAATAAATTTGCCTTTATATAAAAGCGTTTACTCACTTAGTTTAATAATATTTAATGTTTCTAAAAATTTAAATAAAGAATATAAATACACTATTGGTGAGAATTTAAAAAATAATATAATAACTATGTTGAGTTATGTTGCAATAGCAATTAATAGTGATAATAAATTAAAATATTTAAAAAAATGTAGAAAAAAAATTGAAAAAATTAGAATAATTGTAAGGTTATTAAAAGACTTAAAACAAATAAGTGTAAATAATTTTATTGAAATAAATGAAAAAATAGAAAATATTTCAAAACAGATAACTGGTTGGAATAATTTTCTACTAAAACCAAAACCAAACACTTAAAAAACTTTATATGTTAGAGTTGTTTTTTATTAAGGTGAAAACAAGAGAACATTTTAAATTTGATAACTCGCTTTCTTGGAAGCAAAATTTAGAGTAGTTGTTTTTTTTAACCCCCCCCCCGGCAACCGCAATACTAATGGTGAATGGAACAATTTCAGTAACAACGGGAACTTTTGGACTACGTACTCTGGAGTGAACTGGAACTTGAACTACAATAATGCTACTTTCAATCAGAATTCAAATAGTTCTGTGTATGGTTTTTCGGTTAGGTGTCTCAGAAATTTGAAAAGTTTCCTCTATGTCAAAAACATAGAGGTTTTTTATATGGAAAATGAAAAATTAACAAAAGATTTATTTTTAGCATATTATGAATGCAGACAAAATAAAAGAAACACAACTAATGCTTTAAAATTTGAAATGAATTATGAAAGTAATTTATTTAAACTAAGGGATGAGTTATTAGATAGGACTTATGAACCTAGAAGAAGTATTGCATTTATTGTAACTAAACCTGTAAAAAGGGAAATATTTGCTGCTGATTTTAGAGATAGAATCATTCACCATTTTTTAATAAAAAAAATGAATATATTTTTTGAAAAAACTTTTATAGATGACAGCTATGCTTGTAGAAAAGGAAAAGGGACACATTTTGGTGTTAAAAACATTTACAATAAAATAAAAGAGTGTTCTAATAATTATACAACTGATTGTTTTATATTGAAGTTAGATATTGAAGGTTTTTTTATGCATATTAATAGAGATATTTTATATAAAATGTTATACTCATATATTCAAGAGAATTATTTTGATTCAGATAAAGATTTGATATTTTTTTTAACCAAAAAAGTAATCTATAATAACCCTATTAAAAATTGTATAATAAAAGGAAATAAATCTGAATGGTTATCATTACCAAAAACAAAATCTTTATTTGGCATACTGCCAGGATTTGGATTACCCATAGGTAATTTAACTAGTCAAGTTTTTGCAAATTTTTATATGAATCTATTTGATAAATGGATTTTAGAAAAAATGAATATTAAATATTATGGCAGATATGTTGATGATTTTATTATTATAGATAATAATAGAGATAATTTAATTTCTTTAATAGAAAAAATCAAAGGCTTTTTAAATACAAATTTGCTATTGAATATTCATCCAAAGAAAATATATCTACAACACTATAATAAAGGTGTTGCATTTCTGGGCTCATATATTAAACCAAATAGAATTTATATTAAAAATTCAACAAAAGGTACTTTTTTTCAAAAAATAAGAGAAGCAAACTATATATTAAATAACAACCCCAATAAAAATGATTTGAAAAAGATTGTATCTTCAATAAATTCATATCTAGGATTATTTAGAGCATATAAAACTTTTAAATTAAGAAAAAAAATGATTACTTTAATAGATAACAAATTAAATTATATTTCTAATATATATAATTATAAAATAATCTTAAATAAAAAATTATGAATGAAATTCAAATAGGAAATCAAATATGGGCAAATGAAAATTTATCCATAACAACATTTAGGAATGGTGATAATATCCCCCTAGTTCAAAATAATGATTGGGCACAATTATTGTCCCCAGCATACAGCCTTAATGAAAGCAATGATTATTTGTATAACTATTGGGTTATTACAGATAGTAGAAATGTTGCCCCATTGGGTTGGAGGATTCCAACCGAGGATGATTGGGATATTTTAATAAATCATCTTGGTGGCAAGGATAATGCTGGATATAAATTAAAAACAACTGATGGTTGGTTAATGGAAGTTCAGAATTTTGAAACAGGTGAAACAATTACACAAAATTTTGGTGGAACAAATGAGGTTGGGTTTAATGGAAAATCAGTTGGATTTAGACATATAGATGGAAATTTTGCATCTGATTTACTTTCAGCATATTTTATTCCAACATCCATTGATGAAAATTTGTGCAAATATGTATTTTTATTTTCTGGAAATGAATTTGGAAAAGGTGGTATGTGGAAAAAAGATGGATTTCCAATTAGATTAATAAAGGAATAATAGTTTTTGATTATTTTTTAGATATTTATATGAATAAATAAAAAATAATAATGGCAAATCAAAAAGTATTCGTATCCCCCGGTGTATACACATCTGAAACAGATTTAACATTTGTTTCCCAGAGTATTGGTGTAACCACATTGGGAATGGTCGGTGAGACTATTAAAGGCCCTGCATTTGAGCCTATATTCATTACAAGTTATGATGAATTTCAAACGTATTTTGGTGGGACATCACCTGAAAAATATATAAACACACAGATACCAAAATATGAATCTGCATATATTGCCAAGTCATATTTGCAGCAATCAAATCAAATGTATGTTACAAGAGTATTGGGATTATCTGGTTATGATGCTGGACCATCTTGGTCAATAACAACCATTGCAAATGTTAATCATTCAACTGTTGGTTTAACTGGTTCAACTGGAGTTGGTTCATCTTTCTCAATAACATTTACTGGAACAACTGGAACAACTGGAACATTTGTTATAACAGGTGGAACATATCCAAATGGTATAACTTTATCAGTATTTTCTGGTGACACTTATACAACAAGCAATGGTTCAACATCAACATTCTATGATGATTTAAAGACATTTGCAAATGATGTGGCTTTATCAACTTCATTAACTGGACAAACATCAACTTATGGGTCATTACCAGTTAATGTTTATAACACAATAACAGGTTCAACAAAATCTGGATTAACTGAATATAATTATTTTGGAACAACAATTCCTTTGGGTAGTGATGGTAAGCCAGCAAATGAAAATGATTTGTGGTATTATGCAACATTTACAAACCCATCTGGAAATGATTATACAGGTTATTCATTTTATTACAACACAACCAATTTTAATGTATCAAATGGTTCATTTACTGGAACAGTAACTGGTAATACTTATGTATTCTCTGGAACAGCATATACAGGTTATAGTGATATGGTTGTGGCAACAATTAGGTCAAGGGGTATCACAAATTATTCATCAGCCAATCATGGACAGATTTATAATTTAACTGGTAATACATTAATAATTGATTCAGCAAATAGTACCACAATAAGTGATACGCCATTTGGTAATTTTGTTTTAAGTGGTAAAACATCATCAAATAGTAATTTCACATTTAATGTTTCATTAAAAAATACCAATTCAAATTATATTGCAAATGTATTGGGTGTTGATAATTTTGGAAAAGATAGAAATGATGTTCCAATATTTGTTGAAGAGCATTATCCAACATTATTAAATCAAGCATATAAACTTGGTTATATTAGAGGATTGAAAACAAGTTTAACTTATTTGGGCGATGCAAGAACTGGAGGGTCATCTTCAATTGGATGGTATCTTGAAAAATATCAATCACCAAAAACACCTTTTGTTGTTTCTGAATTGAGAGGAAATAAAGTTTATAACTTATTTAAGTTCATTTCAATATCTGATGGAAATTCAGCAAATACAGAAATTAAAGTTTCAATCATTAATATGTCATTTAAGAATAGAACATTTGATGTATTAGTTAGAAGTTATTATGATTCAGATTCTGCACCAGTTGTATTGGAGAAATATACAAATTGCACATTAGATGAATCACAAAATAGTTTTATTGGAAAGAAGATTGGAACAAGTGATGGCAAATATAATTTGGTTTCAAAATATATTATGCTTGAAATGGGAGATGAATTCCCATCTGATGCAATTCCTTGTGGATTTATGGGTTATCCCCACAGAAAGTATGGTTCAAAATTAACGCCAAATTTATTATATAAGACAAGATATTATTATAATAATGAGGTTGTTAACAATGAGCCATTTGCTGCATCAAATGCTGTACCAGCTGATAATGTAAAAAGAACATATCTTGGATTTTCAACAAATTATGGTTATGATAATTCTTTATTATCATATAAGGGCAAACAAAATCCAGCAAGCATTATTGCAGATGGAACTGAATGGAATGTGGTTACAAAAGGTTTCCATATGGATTCAGGTGCAACAGTTGTTACCATAGCAAATACTTATACAACAAGTGGTCAAACAGCCTTTGAGGTTGGTAGTGGAAGTTTTAATTCAGAACCAGAAACAAATTCAAATCCATATTATTACTTATATTCAAGAAAGTTCACCTTATTATTTGAGGGTGGTTTTGATGGATGGGATGTTTATTCTGAAAGAAGAACAAATGGGGATACATACCAAATTGGTGGTGTTGATTATATGAGAGGTGCATTATCTGTGGCTGGAAAATATGCAGCAGCAACAGGACAAGGAACATTTAAACAAATTACAGATGGTGATGGCTCAATTGAATTTGCAACAACAGATTATTATGCATATCTTAAAGGAATTTTAACATATCAAAATCCAGAATCAACAAATATAAATATTTTTGTTACACCAGGTATTGATTATATTAATAATAGCAACTTGGTTGAAAATGCCATTGATATGATTGAAAGTGATAGAGCAGATTCAATTTATATTGTTACAACACCTGATGCAAATTTATTGACAACTGATGTGAATAATGTTATTTATCCCCAAGAATCAATTGTTTCTTTGGAGGAAACAAATATTGATTCAAATTATACTGCAACATATTACCCTTGGATTTTGGTTAGAGACCAAGCAAATAATACCCAAGTTTATATTCCACCAACAGCAGAAGTATGTAGGAATTTGGCATTAACTGATAATGTGGCATTCCCCTGGTTTGCATCAGCAGGTTATAATAGAGGATTGGTTAATTCTGTTAAGGCAAGGTTAAAATTAACCCAAGATGATAGAGACACTTTATACCAAGGAAGAATAAATCCAATTGCAACATTCTCTGATGTTAATACTGTGATTTGGGGAAATAAAACTTTGCAAGTTAGAGAATCAGCACTAAATAGAATTAATGTTCGTAGGTTGTTATTGCAGGCACGTAAATTAATCTCTGCGGTCGCTGTGAGGCTACTTTTTGAACAAAATGACCAGATAGTTAGGCAACAGTTTTTGGACACTGTAAATCCAATTCTTGATGGAATTAGAAGGGATCGTGGATTGACAGATTTCCGTGTTACAGTTTCATCAGACCCAGAGGATATTGATAGAAATACAATGAGTGGAAAAATCTACATCAAGCCTTCATCCTCGCTAGAATTTTTATCCCTAGAATTTGTGATAACCCCTACTGGTGCTTCATTTGAAGATGTATAATGATTAATTTTTAATGTAAAACCCCCCACTTCTATTTTGAGGTGGGGGTTTTGTTTTTTAGAACTCTTCTATTGGGAAATTCTTCATCTTTATTTTCCAATATTCAGCCATAAATTCGGCCCGCAACTTATACTTTGGGTCAGTATGATAACCTGATTCATAAATGCATTTACATATGCTTTCATATAAATCTTTTTTTGGTAGGTTATAGTTTGCTTTTTTGCAATCATAATATCTGCCAGAATTCAATATTTTAGCCCAGGCTTCAATGCCAGATTCAGTTGAATTGGCCTTATAAAATTTATCTTTTATTATTTTATTTTTACCGTTAATTACTTCACGTGTTTTATAGGTTACACTATCATACCCTTTTATGGCTTTACCCCCACCTGCATTAGCGTGTAAGCGCCATAGATTTGTTTCAATACCTTTGCTTGTGGCTTCAATGATAAAGAATGAGTATATCATAGATATGGGGAAACCAGTTAAATAATGAACATTCATAAGCATATCATCATAATGATATGCCATCCATATTCTTCTCATCTTATAGAGATTAACATTTTTTAAATTCCTAAATCCATTTTTTTCAAGGAATTTTTTTAATTCATTATTATTTAAATTCCTTATATCATAACCATATGATCTTCCAGCATAAGCATATTTGTTTATGGTTGGGGTGGCAACAATTGAATCTTTTTTAATTTCTAAAGTTGGATTTATTTTTGGTTCAATATATAATGTTTCAATTTTAACAATTGTATTTAAATCTATTGATTTTTGGATTTCTTTCTTTGGGGAAAAAGAGAAACCTATAAACAATAGACCCCAGAACCCCATAACCATATATAATGCAAATTCTTTTTTCCTTGGTTTTTGTGCATTTCTTTTCATTTAAAGTTTTAATATAAAAATAAAAAAATATAACCAACAAGTAAACATAAAGCAAAAATCTATTTAATAATTAAGTAAAATGGATATTTATTGTAAAAATAATAAATATGAAATTAGTTGAAGGATTTAGAGAAGATTCAACCCCAGATATGAAATATTATGCATTTGACTGGGATGATAACATTGTTTATATGCCAACAGAAATAATATTAATTGATGAATATAATGATGAAGTTGGAATGTCAACACATGACTTTGCAAAATATAGGAGTGACATTGGGAAGAATGAATTTAAATATAGGGGAACAACAATTGTTGGTTATGCTGATAATCCATTTAGACAATTTAGAGTTGAAGGTGATGAACAATTCTTAAAAGATATTATGATTGCAAAAGCTGGTCCAGCATTTAATGATTTCAAAGAAGCAGTTAACAATGGATCCATTTTCTCAATTATCACAGCAAGGGGACATAACCCTGAAACATTGAAAAAAGCAGTTAAGATATATATTGAAGAAGATTTTAATGAAATAAGTAAAAAAAGGGTTATACATAATCTTAAAAAATATAGGGATTTAATACCATCTGAAGAAAAGAATGATGAGATTATTGATGAATATTTGGATTTATGCAAATTTTATCCTGTTTCATTTGGATCTGGTAGTGCTGCTAATCCAGAAGTAGAAAAAGTTAAAGCATTAAAGGAATTTTATGAATATTGTAAAGAAATGGCTAATGAAATTAAAAAAGCATTTGAATTTAAAAATGATGTTTCTGGTGAATCATTGAAATTCTCAATTGGATTTTCTGATGATGATATGAAAAATATTGAAACAATGAAGAAAAATATAAATAAACCAGAATTAACAATTTATTCAACTAATAAAGGTAATAAAGAAAAAGTATAATATTATATTATATATATAATTATTATTATGATATAATAATACAATATATAGATTTGATACAAAAAAAGTAAATAGTGTTTTTCATAAAAAAATTAAAATATTTTAAAATTTTAATTTAAATACAAAATTACCAACATCATAAATTCTTGGAATACCCCTTTCTTCCATAATTTGGAATTCTGTTTTGGTTGAATCAAAACCATTTTTAACCAAGATGTCTTTTCTAAATTCAAATCTATGTTTTCTTTTTTTATTTATAACATAAAAATAATTTGGGCTAGTTGATTTAACTTCAACAAAGCCCAATTTTTTATATAAATTTCCATTACTAAATCTTTTATCAGCATAACTTAAAATTTCTGTTGGTTTATATGTTTGAATAAAATAATTTAATAATTTTGATGCGCCCCCTATCACAGAAGTATTCAACTTATTGCAAAATCGGAGAAGTTCATATTCAGTATTATTATTAATTTTATTACCCAGAGCAATTCTCTTTTTTCCAAATGTCATTAAAGATACCAATTCATCATTATGATATAAACCAAGGTTAATGGAACTTCCAACCATACCTTGAATATGATTCTCATTAAGGAATTTTGATTTGTCTTTTGTTTCAACCAATTTGATAATACACTTTCTGGCATAAATTTTATGTTCAACTTTGTTTAATTTGTTTAACAATATGCTTTTAACAATTTCTTTTTTGTTGTCCCATTCATCTTCAAATATGTGTATTAACTGGATATTATTTGAATTACAAATTTCTGTTTTCTCTAAATGATAATTATTTTTTTTGAATACATTTGAATGAAAGTAAACCCCATTGAATTCAATGGCTAAATTATGCTTGGGGATATAGATATCAATTTCTTTACCATTTAAAATATTTCTATCATTTTTAATATATTCAATATTATTTTTATTCAAGAATTCACATAAATCATTTTCTTTAATTGATGAAAATTCACCTGCTGGATTACATAATGTGCAAGGATTTACTTTATTTTCATGTCTATAATATAACAAACTCCTATCAATTGAGTATTGATTATTACAAATATTACATAATATTTCAATATTTTTGCCAACAGAATTTTTAATATTTAAATCACTATATTTTTTTTCAAAATTAATTGATGATTTTTTAGTTTTTATATTTCTACTTTCCTTTAATAAGATTGGGGTACTAACACCATATCTCTTAATATTTGTTTCTGCTATTTTTTGTTTTACTTTATCTAATTTTGATGTATGGTCAACTCCATGTTTTTCAATTGTTCTTTGTTTAATTAATTCTTTATCAAAGAATATATTTGTAACTCCATAATTTAACATTGTGGTGGCTTCTATTTTTTCCTTAATATCTTTTGAAGAATTTGGGGAATTACCACCATATTTCTCTGTATTTGTTATTTTAATTTTATTTATATGTTCAATATCAGAGTTTGTGCAAAGCAAAGAACAATAAACTCCATAACCTTCAGTTAAGGATCTTTTAAACTTTAAATTTACCCCACATTTCTTGCAGGTTGGGATTTCTTTAACCTGATTAATGTAGTGCCATATTTTTTGGTTAAATGGCATAGATGTTAAATGTGTGGTGTAATTAATAATTTTTTCATATAAATCATTATGGTTGTTTTTAAGGAATGATTCTTTGGTCTTATATCCAGATTTATTGTCAGTTGTAAAAAAAATTAATAAATCCATATATTTTTCTATTTACTTGATATTTATAAAATGTATGAGAATAGACTCATAACAAAGATAACAATAAATATTATAAAAAAAAAATAAAAAAACATATTATGGCTGATTTATTACTTAAAATGCCTTTGCCTTATGAACCAAAAAGACAAAATAGGTTTATATTAAGGTTTCCAGCTCCTATGGGAATAAATGAATGGTTTGTTGAAAGTGCATCAAGACCTAAAATATCAATAACATCAAAAGAAATTGAATTTCTAAATACATCAACATTTGTTTCTGGCAGATTTAAATGGGAAGCAATCACTATTAAATTCAGAGACCCAATTGGACCATCTGCTGCTCAAGCATTAATGGAGTGGGTTAGATTACATGCAGAATCAATTACTGGTAGAATGGGGTATGCTTCTGGTTATAAGCAAGATTTAACATTAGAACTACTTGATCCAACTGGTGTTGTGATTGAAAAATGGCAATTAATTGGGTGTATTATAACAAATGCTGATTTTGGTGCTTTGGCATATAATTCAGATTCATTGGCTGATATTAGTGTTACAATTCAACCTGATAGATGTATATTAGT
>Ga0214923_10003745_pt1 | contig 18860 bp, 26 predicted proteins | sample LL1510_MetaG_FD_177993 | JGI IMG/M metagenome (GOLD analysis project Ga0214923, IMG submission 177993) | Freshwater microbial communities from Lake Lanier, Atlanta, Georgia, United States - LL-1510 | ecosystem: Environmental > Aquatic > Freshwater > Lake | place: USA: Georgia | collected...
CCTGACAAATCCGATGCAGATCCTGTTATAGATCCTGTTATAGTTCCCGTGAACCGCAAGAGTCTTAATCCTACGTAATCAGTCATGGTGAACTGTAAAGACGATGTGGAAATATAGTTCCTCACAGTATACCTCTCAGAAGAAATCTCTAGTATCTCGTCTCTACCAAAATTTACATCTCTGTAATCTGGGTGACTGTCCACATATGAGTCGGATAGAGGATATACAAATTTATGCATATTTACAAGACTTTTCCACGAATGTCCACGTCCGGATACTTAATCTCGAACACTGCTGGATCAATGGGAGGATATACAATCTTATGTTTCGTCGCAGCTTTTAAATCGTATTCACATAAAGAATAATTTCCACCTACTAAATTTGTGAATTCTAAATCAGACACCGCTTGAACCCCTTCGACCTTTGCTATCTCAAGTTCTAATTGACCTATGTTTATCGGTTGAGAAAATTGCCAAAGTTCTATGTCAAAGAACTTTTTAACTGCGGAAATACAATTGGCCAATATTTCCTTTTTATTATAAGTTGAGTATGTCAAAACGGTGAAATCTACACCAATATTAACAATAAATCCATCAATTATATTGATTCTGTCAGATATCATTCTATATTTTGATATATACTTTTTAAGATTATATATGAGAGCTTCATTTGCAGGTGTCAAATTTTTGTTATCATCGTATGTCAAAATATATAAGTTTATTCCAAATGGATTCACACCGTCTAAATTTACTTTCCTCTGGCCCTCTGTGGATTTATCCAATGTCAACATATGATTTTCGTCCAACAATCCAGAAACGGTTTGGGTGTGGTTGGACGTCAAATCTGATTCCGACGACACGAACACCTTTGATACCCGTCCATATTCGTCTGGCATGCTCATCACTCGCGCTACATAGTCCTCTTTAGTCACTATTCTGTCCTGAGAAGCAAAATTGGCCATAGCGTTCTGTTTCATTTCGAGGATAGATTCTGAAGAAGCTCCTCCGGTGGCAGGAATAGGATTAGAAACTCTTAAACTACTCTTGATGGTATTTACCAGATTAGCCTCGGCAGGAAGGTATTCCACGGCATCATCAAATTCTACTTTGCTTATAGATGTGATATCATCTACGTTTGCATTAGATTCTATCCCTCCGCCAATTACATATTTGACGGTTAATGTTGTATTAAATGGCGAAGAACCATATGAATTGGATTTAACAAAGCTGGTAGGATCAAGCGTAAGATTGTATCGGGATACATTTGAAAACCCTACACCTAGCAGTTCAGAATTGGGTACTAAAATCTCTTCTTCGAGACTGTCTGTAGATGAACCGAATTGAATAAAAGTCTTGTTGTTTTCATCAACTTCGAGTATAAACCTCCGATTTGTTCTAAGAAATTTGATTATATTTGGAACGGTAGAACTGTAATTTGAGAAAGACTCAAAGTTAAATCTATTGTTTTCTACAGGTAAATGTATAAGATCTTGAGCCAGGAAATCCACTTGATACCAATTGTTGTTGTCAGCATCTTTAACTTCAACAACCTTAATGACATTATCTTCCGCAAGCTCTATTCTGAGATTCGGTGTCTGCCCAGAAACTACAAATTCCCGGGTTACAGTTTTACCTGAATATGCTTTAACAGATTTCTTAATAAGGTAGAATTCTGGCTCTCCGGCAGAATTTCTTGAAAACACCTCGTCGACTCTAGGATAGAGTTCGCTTTTTATGGAAAAGTTTACCGTTTCCGACGTTATAAATGGAATTCGGTTTGAAGACATTGCTTCCATACCAGCTTTAACAATCAACGCGTAACGAGTATCTGGTTCAAATTCCCCATCACTATTTCTCTTTGACGGTATTATTTGATATAAATCCAAAATAGTAGTTGATGGTTTGCTGGGTCTAGGAGTATATCCTAAAAATTTTACTAAATTTATTACATTTTTACGTTCTTCTGCGAAATTTATCAAACCTTCTTTGAATTGATAATCAATGTAAAACGACAATACGTCTCCTACATATGATGCCATATCGATGAACATCATTCCCGGCGAAGCGTCATTAAAATCTCTGTAAGTTCTTGGATAGTAATGTTTAGCAAAATCAATGAGGTTTGATTTTAATGAATCAAAATCTTTTCCTAGATACCTCACCTCTCTTGTAAGAGGTTTGAAATTTTTATCTATCGTTGTTCCCATAATTAAATCTTTATGTTCTCTAACTCAAAATCGAAAGTATCGGATTGGCCAGTTTGTATTACTGTGAACTCCACTGATATTCTCAATTTATAATTATTATCTTCGTTTGAGTTTTCCACGTTAATAATTGAAATTTCATCCACCCTTGCCTCGGGTATCCAATATCCAAGTTCCTCTCTTAGAAGATTTCTCACAATTTCATTAAGATTCTCGTCACGTTGTTCAAATAAGACGGAATAAAGCCTAGTCCCAAACTCAGGCATCATCCTCCGTTCGCCCCGTCTTGTTTTTAGAAAATTTGAAAGATTCGATTTTACCTGAGAATTTGTGTCAAAGGATTGTTGAAAATATCCATTATTCCCATTCACAATTGGCAAAGTTAACCCTATCGGATATCTTGACGATGTTATATTCGATCTCATTATCTATTGGATGATTTAGCCTTGGACAACTTCAACAATTGAGAATAATCTCTCGTCAAAGCATCAGCTACCACTGGTGGGATATCTTCAATTTTATCCAAAACTGAAGGAGCGCTTGTCGTCATTGTGCTCGGCCCACCAGAAACAATCTGTCCATCTTGTTTTATCTTAACCACAGTTTCGTTAAGAATGTCGTTCAATACAGCGTTTTTGACGTATTGTATTTTTTTTGTAGGTGGAACCTTTTCGGAGTTTCCAACGACAGTTTTCTGTTCAACTACCTGCTTTGGATGATTCTCTCTCACAATCGAACTCTTTGGGGACTTCATAGATGTGAAATATTCGTCCAGAATCGATGGGAGTATCTCTTTCAACTTTTCCTCAATTGATTCACCTATCATTTTCTTAAAATCGTCTTTATTCATATTCTTATAAATATCTCCGTGTTAATTTAACTTCTATTTTTTCCCTTCCAACCGCCAGGCACACCTTCGCCCGTCAAAACGTTGATAGTAACAGGAGAGGATCCATCGGTAATTCTTCCACCATCCGATCCTGGTGAATGTCCACCTCCAGTAAGGAATACTCTCCGACTCATTATTGTGTGTAATTTATCCCGCAGTGCATAAAGAACCTTCAACTTAACAGAATATTGAGTTTCCTCCGGAGATGCTCCGCCAGAGTGTGGATGTGAATGTTGATGGTGATGTGTGTGATCTATTAACCAATTACACAAATCATACAACCAATCCACCGTGGTCTGTCCTAGGAGGGCAGGTTCACCTGTCTGTCCATATTCTCCTAAATATATAACAGGTGAGTTCAAGACCACCTTTGAGTTGGTTGTCATCACTATCTGATCATGAGCATCTACTGTATATTCACTATCGGTAGTCACCGCATATCTCTTTTTTGAGAAATGTAAAGTTTCTCCGAATCGGGAAGAAAACAGCAGTCTATCGCTGTTAATTACTATTTGATCCTTATTTAGTTTTGGAAATATAAACGAAGTGCTTCCTTTTGGACTAAATTTTGGCTGTTCCTCCGATAATCCATCCGAGAAAATAGACTTGTAACAGGTGGTTCTGAAACCAGACACGGTTTTTCCTGACGTCAAGTGTATCGAAGACCCGTCGTTGTTTATGTCTTCTAAAACGTATCCCGTTGAACTTTTTTCATTTATAGAACCGGATATGCTTTCTATAGGTGTCAAAAGTGGGTGTAAGGATTGTTTTGTTAACTGAGCTATTGGCCGCTGCCTATTTCGGATAAGGACCATAGGATTACCACCACCGAATGAATCATTTCCGCTTTTGTAATTGTCATAATCCCCGCAGTCATTTCCTCGATTCAAGTCATATGCTCCCATACGGATGCTCTGACCGAATCTCCCCTCAAGGATGACATCTCCCTCAAATCTCCTCAAGTTCCGTATTTTGTTATTAAACCAAAAATAGTTTCCCAGTATTCCGCTGTAAGCGTCCGCCGGTCCTCCAGGATAACAGTCGAAACGACTTATAGGTCCGGAGAGTTTGACCGAAGAGTATGATGTATTTCGTTCCTTCTTCCCATAAGTCTGTTCATAACGAAAATCTGAATTTGAATTACAGTTTCCCTTAGTATTTACTTTAGACGTGTAATAGAATCTATCAAATATCTTCACGACATGAACTATCTCATTTAAAACAGGAACCGAGAGAAACGTTGAATCCAGTGGGGTGGCCCATATAAGAGAGTCTTTATCAAATTTTTCGTGTGTATAACACAATCTTACTAAAGCTGACCCAATTGAATAGTAATCTCTGTCATCTTTAGATAGGGGTTCCCCTCTAAAATCGGGAGGATTCTCAAACGGAGAACTAACGTTTCCTAGATTTTCTGATTTAGAAGAAAAAATCGGATGAGTATCGTCGATAACTACATCTAAAACTATCGCCGGTTCAAACTGAATTATGCTCTTTCCGCTCTGGAGGATCTTATGATCTCTTTTTGTAGAAAGAAGAACGGTGTCATTGACAGCCGTATCGAATATAGAGTGGTTTATAGTATAACTCATTTTATTTCCTTAACGGATACGGCTGAGGATTTTCCGTTGTTAGATTGCAGTTTTTCTACTTCCTCCATTAATTGTTTCCGTTCTTCATCGGTTATCGAAAAACCGTTAGCTCCACCAGAAGATTCGTCATTTTGTTTGGAAATTATTCTTTGAATTATTGCTGCCAACTTAACCAACTGTTCATCGTTTTTTACCCCCACATCCAAATAATCCCTTATAAGAGGAACTATAACGATAGCATCGTTTACACCCTTTATAAGAGAACGAAGTTCACTGATTAAAATGTCCAACTGATCCTTCTTTTCGTTTTGGTTGACAACTATCTCTTTACAAAGTGCAGCGAAGGACTTCCCCTTATATATTTCAAATTCCTGGAGTTCAGTGTTCATACCCAATAAGTATTAGGGGTGGAACGACTTTCTGAGTCTATTTTCCGAGAAATGGTTCTTTTTTGTGTTATACAATACTAAATAACACCTTCTTCCACATACATTTTCGTAATTTTTTGTTGATATTCTTTCATCTTATTTATAACTTTTGTAATTTGTTGAGTTTTACAAGATGAAATCTCCCGTATGTAAAGATATAATGCTTTCTTATTGAAGTAATCCAATCTATCACTGTTTCTAAAGAGTTCTACAACGGCTTCCGCAATTTTAAGATCTCTATTCTTAGGAAAAATTTCTTTTATATTTTTATCCCAGTAATCCACCATCATTTTTATAAACTCACCGTTTTCCTTATCTTTTTGATAAGTATCTGTCGTCTGAAGTCTTACAGTATTTTCGTCGTTTTCTTCACTTATATCTACTTGTTGATTAAACCTTCTATAGTTAGAGTTATTGTTAAATATCAAGTAATTCTTGGCCACGATACTGAAATATGAAAAGGCTTTGCCCTTGCCCTCTTCAAACTTATGGATATTAGCAACTAAATGAGATAGAGTTTCCTTCTGGACTTCCAGTGGACCCACGTCGAAGTAACTAAATTTAAATGTGTTAAATACGTTTTCTACCAACTTTTCAAAAGCTTTTTGAATACACGTTTCGTATATATGGTTCCTCTTATCTTGATCTTCCTCCTTATTAAACCTTATGATCGCGTCCTCGGTGTCTTTTGTGAAATACATTTTTTCTATCGAAACTTTTTTAGGGGATTTTGGGTCGTCTCCCTTCGGAAGAATAGATTTTACACTCACCGAATCCGCCACACTCACTGATGGAACGGACGTCATCTCCACAGGAAGAGGAGTTCGTGATTTTTTAGATTGGGATCCGGCCACTTGTCGAGAGTTCCCTTTTTTTGAGGATTTCTTCACGACGGTCTTGGTCTTTTTTGATTTCTTCTGGAGTTTCGACATAAGTTTTTTCTTTTAAATCGTTCACTATGGATACGATATTTGAGAATACGAATCCGACCTCATCATCCCGCTCGAAGATTTCTTTTTCGTCTACCATTTTAAGCATCAAGTATGTTTCCTTAACCGTCTTCTGATAATTAAGGATCCACGCTTCATACTCATCTATCTTATCGGAAGCAAGGTGAGTTGCTTTCACAAGAAAAATGTTTATCGTTACTGATATTATAAGTAACAGTGATAAAATAATCAACATCATACATCCTCGTCGGCGTCAGAGGAAAATTCTTCTAGGAATTCTTCTGCTTCGATTATCATATCCCAGTCTGATTTTTTAATGCCCTTTCTAAGTAATCTTAGAAGCTCTTCTATTTCTGATTCATTCATAATATGAATTATATATCAAGAAATTTTGAAAAGAGTCATTTAATTTCTGAATAGTCTGGAAAAATAATCGTGACGTCTTCGTTTCGTAGTAACTTTACTATTCGTTCCACTAATTGTCAAATTATTTTTTGATATATTTTCTGTAGGAGAAGTTATATTTAAGATTCTCTTTTTTTTTCACCATCGTTATCGCCATTATCGGCAGTATTATAAGCCAACAACAAACATATAGCGAGAGGGTCAAATACAGTAATTATCAATACTATGAACCATTTAACAATTCTATCCATGGCAATACCAGATTCATCTGCCACGAATTTAAAAGTAATTATATCGTTCTTGGCCAACTCATTCAATTTCAAATCGGCTATAGTCTTATTTACAGAGTCGATTTCTTGATGAGCGACTTCTATCTTCTTGTTTTCAGCTTCTATATTAGACTCACTCTTTGTTATGAGTTCCACTGTCTGAGATTGAAGTTCCTGTAATTGAATAGGATTTCTGGCCACCAGAGGATTTGTCATAGTTTGGTTTAGACGAGTTTCCTGAGAAATCCGTAGTTCGCTGATTGTTCCGATTCTCGCCTTCGCAGATTCTATTTTTTTATTTATGTCCAATTTCTTCGACTCCAAGACTGATATCTTTTCGATAGAAAGTTTATTATCTAAAGAGGACCTTTGATACGAAGCAGTTAAATATCCAAAAACACCTAAAGATGTTATGAACATCAAAACAAATACGCTTATCGTCAGATATGTTTTAAGATACGTTTTTGTTGATTTCCAGTATTTAAATAAAAAACTTGTGGAAACGAGTTTTCCTAATTCTAGTGAAGATGCCATTATCATGGCTGCCCACTTGGAGCCAGAAAATAACATAGCTATGCCAACTATGGAGAAATATGCCGCACATGCTGCTATAAAAAGAGATGTGAAAGCAACCAGTCGTTTAAAGGTAAATTGATTCATCCGTATCTATATAAATATCTACACGGAAACCAAAATATTAAATTATAAAGGAGATGTCTGTTCTCGTTTCCACGAATCATATTCCGATCTGCATGCTAGATAGTCTCCCTGATGGATAACTCTGGGAAGATTTGTCTTCAACTCGTTATCGGGGTTGTAACTTTTAAGATAAGCCGAAGCTGCATCATGATAAAGTCCGTCTGACAACTTTATTGCTAACGTCTCCTTCCAAGTGCAAACTATTTGATGTTTTTGTAGAATATAAAGTGCTCTATCAGTGACATCCATGTATTGAAGGTTTGGGTTAAATTTATACAATTCTCCTCGATTCTTCGTGTGCCACTCACTTGTCTGAGGAAGATAGTATTCTCCTTGTTCAAGATCCCCTAATTTTCCTAAATCGTGGTGAAGTGCTGAAAACACCAATTCTTCATCGGTAAAATCTATTGTCGCTCCCATAGCTTCCCACAATTTCTTAGTTCCGACCGAGGCTCTATAAACATTCATAATGTGGTCTATGTATCCGCCCACATAAGCGTTATGGAAGTGGGTTTTAGCGGAGGCCGGAGCGGTCACGAGCCTTACACCGTAAGCATCTTCCGAATAAAGTTTACGTAAACGAGTCAATCTTTCTCCTGAAAAGGTCTTTTCAACCAATTCCATAAACTTGTCATATAACTTTTGAAGATCTTTTTCAGTGTATTCTTTCATACCGAAACTATACATTCGATTTGATCGAATTACAATTTTATTTAATCAAAGAATTTACAAGTATCATGCATTCGTCTGCACACCGGTTTATTTTTGCCATGAGTATATCCCCCTCTTTAGCCATAGGGTATGATGTGATAAGCATCTCATCGATCTTTTCTTTAATTTTCTCGACTGTTTTTTTCTGTGAATCGTTCATAATTCTTTCTATAACTATCAAATACATCGGCATATTCTACATTTTTATACTCTTTCAGCCAAGGCCCCCCTTCAGTAAAATGTAAAGCACTGGGTTTTCCATCAATAGGTTCTTTATACCACCCCACCAACCAATTCCATTGTAACGGCAACGAACCTATTTCATTATCATCTAAGTATTTAAACTGATGGAGAAACGCTCCCGATTGACCGTTTATCGTTAGTGGATTAAGAGTTCGTATTTTATGGTGTTCATTATTGAACATCATTAGACTGCTCCAGTTCTTTTTTGGAAATCTTGTTTGTAATTTTCCGTCCATTTTAGTTTCGTTTCTCGGAACATAATTGTGTTTACAACACATCACCGCAAATCGATCGTCATATAAGTTTATTAGGTTTTCTATATCATCTAAGAAAAGAAAGTCCCCATCGACAAATATTGATATACCTGTATAATTGGAACAATATGGTGTAAAAAACCTTGCAAATGAAAAATCGGTAGATTCAGTTGAATCTGTCGTTCTATTATACTCTCTGACGGTGTGTTTATTTATAGGAATTATAGACAGAGACAATTTAGTGTTTTTTTCTATACTGAACTTACACACTTCATACGCAATGGGGTGGGAGGAATCTAACCCAACAAATATTCGCAGAGACTTATTTTTCATAAAAAAATCCTACCAAATCTTCACCCACCTTTTCTCCGTGAATGTTGCACGATTTGCACAACTCTAAATCTTTCCTTTTGCCAAGCCTCAGTTTATCTCTGTAACCCATCATTTCTTCCGAAAACCATATATCATTTAAACTTTGACTGTTTATGTTAAGACGACTTTTACTGATCCTGGACCAATCTTCACAACAGATGAGGATATCACCATTCCAATCCACAAAAAGTTTGTAAAAGGGTAAATAACACCGGTTACCACTATACCGACTAATATCGAAGGTATTCACCTTAACTAAACCAGATCTATTTGTAAATCCTGTCAAGTTCCCCGAAAATGTGTTCCGTAACGTAAAGGCGTGGGTAGGATATTTTGAAAACAAACGTTCGTATTCGGAAAACATTTCAATGCCATCATAAACACTCACTATTATGTGATTTATTCCTGCTGAATATATAGATTCAATCATCTCTTCAGAGAGTTTGTCCCCATTTGTATTTATTTCGTGTATTTTTAATTCCGGATTTAAATCCGATACAATTTTGACGAACTTGAGGAAATCTTTCGTTAATAATGGTTCTCCGTTACCGGACCATCCTAACCGATTTTTAAATCCATATTGCTTTATAGAGTTTGCTAAATTAATCACAGTTTTTTCATCTATGTGTAAATTTCTATTAGGATAAACCGTTGGGTTTGACCTAGGACAAAAAGAACACGTTCGATTACAAAGTTCAGTTGGGTTTACGGTAATACTCTGTAACGTATCTTTTTTGTTAAATACAGTCGTGGATTGAGATTTCCTCAACTCTACAATATCGTTTTTGGAGTGAGATATCATGCCAGTGTGATAAATTTATACTTTTTTTGAAGAATCACAAATAAATCAAAATAATTGCTCATAAACAAATCTTCGTTAAAAATGTGTTTTTTGTATTGGATAGAATTAAAAAAACACACTTCATTTGGAATACCCGTATAGTTCTGTTGAATTTTTTTATAATACCTCTGATGTAAAAAATCGTTTGTAACGAATTCGGTATTCGCACACATCCAAATATCTCTTAATATGCTTTTCATATCTCCCTTTTCTCGATGATATAGTGGTCTATAATAATTTTGTTTCACGGGCTCCACCGAATATTTTTTTGAGAAAAACTCCACCATTTCTTTACACCCTCCCACAAACGAAATAGAAGGTGGATTGAATTCTTCCAAATATTTAGATATAACAAAATCGGTAATTTCTATATCAACACCGACATTTAATAAGCTTTTATTTTTTACATGAAAAATCGTAGCATTAGATGGTTTTGGTGGATCATTTAAAATGATTTTAAGTTCTAAAGAGGGAATGACTTTTACAGGATAAATTTTTGGAAACCACTCAAAAAACATAACCGTTTCTCCGACGATCTTTTCTGGGACACTCCATGTTAAATTACATTCTTTTCCTGTTTTTGAAAAAAACCTAGATTTTATGAATTTTTCAAATGTAATCTGATTTCCTTTCTTTAAAGAACGAAACGTTTCCACGGATATTCCTTGGAAAAAATTTTCATTTACACTGATAGGTATGTCAGAGTTATATTTGACATCCAATAATGAATCGTTATGGAGAATTAATTCAGAACCAAACTGTTTCGACACGATATAACTTTTCAACAGAGTCATGAGATTGGTGGTGACACCAAAATAATCCTGTGATATATTGTGAAATCTCATAAACTGATATGTATCAATATAGATTACTATGTTTCATGTAAAAGACAACATATATTTGTCGGATAAGACGTTTTTATTAAACTTTGAGAATCGTAGAGATTTAATAAAAAACGACATAAGACGTATACTGATATGCACTGAGTATATTGAGACGGAAATACTGAAGGACGAGTCGTTATGCAAATTTTTAACTACATCAAACATTTCTATTGATTGGGTGTTCGACACGGAAAGACTTATCCGTGAAACCCGATTCAAAATGAAGGGAACACAGGACTTCAATCGAATACGAGACGAGTTGAGATGTGTTGCGATCAAAACCACTCCAATTTTTAAGGAGTTGTCTCAATTTAATGGAAATATATTATTAGTATGCAATAAAATGAACAAAATGTCTCCTGTGTTCTGTCTTTTGATAGAAAATTTAAAATCAAATCGTTCTCCATCGTTTATACTAGACTCTCTCCCAGAAAGCAAAAAATCTATAGAATCGGAACTGAGACGGGCGAGGATTCTCGAATGTTATAATATATTGAAATTTCCTTGAAATAAGTATATGATAGAAATATGAGATTTAGATCAATAAAAGTCTGGAACGAACCGTTCAGACATTACACGTTTAAAAATTTTTTTTCACCAACAGAGCTTGAAGAATATAAATCTATCGATCCTCACGGAAACTCCGGTAACCAGCTTAATAAGACCCGAACCAGCAGTCAGAATAGAATTTTTATTGATCACAATTTATGTGAAAAACATAGAATCTATTCAAAATTAAAACAATTCTTTTCATCAGAAAAAACTTTGAAATTATTTGAATCTTATATCGGAGAAAAAGTACCTGAATATCTTCGTATTGAAATCATAAAAGATGTTGGCGAATCCTGGTTGGAACCCCACTGTGACATTAAAGAAAAATATCTAAGTCTTCTAATTTTTATCAACGATGTAGGAGAAGACGAGAATCTTGGCACAGATTTATATTCCGCTGACATGAAGGTTAAGAAAACCGTCCCATATATTGACAATCAGGGATACTTTTTTTACCCTGGGGATAATACTTGGCACGGATTAGAAAAACGTAAGATTAAAATCCACAGAAAAATACTCATGGTAAACTACGTGACTTTTCCAACCGAGATTCAACTCCCCGAGAGAACGTCATGACGTTTAAAGAAATCAACTAACAGATCAAATTTTTCAGCTTTACCTATTCTGAAAATTTGAGATACCGGGCGAATCCCATCCACAGAAAACTCTCTGATCAATCTCTCCAACGATACAAATTCTGTGTTGACGCAATTTTGTAAATCAACCATAACGGCCTCGGATTTTCCTCTCGACAGAACACCGTCTTCCCGCAATGAAACCTTAATTTCTGTTTCGGTTTCTAAGAAGGGAATACCAAAATGTTCACATAAAGCAAACTTCATTTCGTTGTTACCGGAAACAAAAAATGGAGTTTTTCTTGGGTGAAATTTTAAGAAATTTGTTATGGTGGATATCCAATAACTCTTCTCCTCAGAAAATTGTTCAGATATACTCGTTTTAAGATTAAAAGACGCGATCGATTCGTTGGGCTTTCTATAAATGTAGTTTTTATGTATGATTGGTTTAAATTTAAATGATTCGTGTATGTTGGATAATGACTTTCTATATCCCTCAACTCCGTCATTGTAATCTAAAAATATAGTTCTATCACCGTCTTCAATTTTTACATTTGACACATTTCCAAAACTATACACAAGTTCTCCGTGTATTGAAAAAGAATACCATTTTTTTAGAAATTCTTTATAAAATTGTTCATAAGAATCTCCATATTTTATCCTAGATTTTTCATTAAAAATGTGTTTTTGAGAACAAACGTAATTTGGGAAAGAAACCACGTTTAAATCGACATGATCAAACCGAAGTAAAATTTTCTTCTCTTCATCTGAACATGGAAAAACGAGTTCCATTGAATGTTTTTTACAAAAATCAAAAGTGATCAAGAACTTCAATATATTTCCTGATAAGCCAGTGTTTTTTACAGAAAAAAGTTTTGTCATAATGAGTGAATAACTCCTCGTTTTAGAAGGAGAGTGTGGATTGCTCTTTCATAAGAATATGGGTGTCTATTCTTTACATCTCTATTATGAGTTGGTTTCCAATACCAACCTGTTTTGAAAAAATCGAATCCGTATGTGTAAATCTCAAATTCTTTAAAATGACGCATTACAATTCTTAATGCTCTATATCCTAAACTTGGGTTTATAAGAGATAGATCTATACTCATATTTCCCAATTCTTTGTACGAACTTATTATATCTAAGGAATCTTGTCGGTTCATAAAATGAATCAAATTCTCCTTCTGTTTATTATCCAATACGGATAATATTTCATTTTTAACAGACTCTATTTTGACATCATCATAATACTCGTGGAATACAGGAAATGTCACAAACGTTTTCACGGAACGAAGTCTTTCGAGATTTAACTTCCAGTGAGCAGTGATACAGTAGTCCGTTCTAGATCCGACGTCCTTCTCAAATCCCGATAATTCGTATGTACCAAGTCTAACCACCGAATCGAAGGTATCTATCAATTCGCCTTTTTGTTTTCCCAAAACTTCACAACTATTTCCTATTAGTATAAGTTTTTTCATCCGTCTTTCAAAGAAACTCGTGGCTGAAAATAATATGGAGAGGGATTTATTAACGTCGGCCAATGGTCTTGTAATTTTCCTGGAGGAATGTCTCGAATTTTTTCGAGAAAGTCTGAGACGTTTGTTCTTATATCTTCCACAATTGGTACCGAATCTTCGCCTAGATTTTTATTCAAATCTTCTATAACCATCTCCATTTTCTTGTTTACGACTAACGAAAAATCCGAATAAATTCCACACAACGTCTCATTGGGTATAGAATGGATCGTCCTGAATCTATTAAAGTTTACACGACAGAAATCCTTTGGATTGTGATAACCCATAAAATCTAAAATTCTCATATAATTTACATTCATATCGTCGATAAAAATAAACCTCGAAACCTCCCCCTCGGTCAGATTTATAAATTTTTCAGATAACATCGGAAGGATTCTATCACGTATGACACGATAAGTAGATTTTAAAGATTCTTCGTAATTCCCCATAGAAAATATTTCCACATTAAAAACTTCTTTTAAAGGAAACGTATCCACCCTTTCAGTTACTAAGTTTTTTAGAGAAATATTTCCGATTTCGGCGTCGTAGAACTCTCCCTTGGATGCATCGTAAGGTACGGAGTAGATCACACCTTCTCTTTCTATCTTTAAAAATCCACAATTGTTTTTAAGTGACTTTAAAAGCCACTTTTCAAATGTAACCATAATTCAAATCAAATTTTAAGTTTTTATCAAGTATCTGAAAGCATACGGGTATCCAGAACTCGTTATCTCCGAATTTCTTGGATTAATGTTTTCCGGTATGCTTCCAGTAACATTTACGTTTGGTATAAAAAATGACGCGGAAAACGTCTGTGAGTTTGGTGGCATCGACGGTTGATTTACTCCTTTAAAAACAAGAGTTTGTTTAGACCTTCCTAATGAAGCCGTGGCCAATGTGCTATACGATCCACTATATCTAGTAATGCTGCATGTGAATGGTGCATTATCTGGAAGAATTAAAGATGCGGAAAGACAATGAACTATTCCAGCTCCAGGGGCAGTTTGATATAAGTAGCCGACGGCTTCTTGGTCAGAAACAGTGTCTATCACTGAAAATTTAGAGTTATAATAACTGTTAGCGATGGGAAGGAATGATATCGTTCTGTGTGGACCAAGGTCGAACGCTTGAGTTATGTTAGTTCCGCCGACGTGGACGCTTGCCGTGTATGTTATAGATTCCCCACTGTTCAATTCTGTTATTATAAATCTATAATCAGCAGCGCCGAGGCCGGTGAACGAAACTGTAGGGTTTCCTTCTTTGATGACCTGAGAAGATCCACTTACTCCTGCTTTAAGAGAAGTCACGGTGTATATTCCCTGAATTGGAGAAAACGATCGTGTGGTAAATGTTACTATCCCCGTTCCTTGTGCATGACCGTAAATATTAACGTCGTCGTGATCTATGATACAATACATTGGTTGTGTAATAGAACCACGAGAAGCAGATATGATGAGTTCGGGATAAAATCCAAATTTATTCCCGATGGCATTGTAAAGATTTTGATATGAACTTACGAAAACGTCTTGACCGTTACAATTAAGATAATTACCCGTACCTTCTATGGCGGACGTGTCTATACCTGCATAAAGAACCATGTATCCAGTCTCTATTCCATTTGAAGCGTAGTTTGACCTCGAAGATGTTAGTGCATAACTCGAACTCAGTGAATAACTACTATTATACGCGAGCACTCCGCTTCCTGACGCGGACGAGGCTGAAATTGCATATGAAGCGCTTAGCGATGTTGATCCTGAATGAGCATAACTGCTCGTGACTGAATAAGAGCTCGATAACGCAAACACTCCTGAACCGGATGCGAAACTGGCGGTGAGTGCATATGAGGATGTCGCTGCCCATACACTCATTGTCGCAAATATTCCGCTTCCGCTTCCCGCATGAGCAAAACTCGAAGTCAATGAACTTGTAGCCCAGCTTGCACTTAATATATGATTTGAGAACGCTGATGTTATCGCGTAACTCGCCGAATCCACAGACGAGGAGGCAGCTATTACAGTGGAAAGATATCCCCAAGACACACTCTTTGACTCAGAAATGGGGGAAACGTCCTGGACCAAAAACAAATCTTCCGAAGAAATTTGTCCGTCAAGACTGTTAAGTTCTGAAATTCTCTTGTTTGCCATATATCTTTAAATAAGTATGTGGTTAATCAACGTTTGATGTTGTAATAAAATGCAGCTGGCGATTCAATTTGAGATCCGGATATTATCCCGGTTGAATAAGAACCGGTTATATTTCCACCCATTCCATAAGATTGACTTATTTGTTTATTGTTTGGATTTCCTAATATCGGTGGTATCCCTCCTTCGACATAAATTTGCTTATTGTGCGGACCTATCCCAGAACTAGAGTTAGTTGTTAAATGAGGCAATCGGTTGGATGTGACTCCATCTGTAAATTTCGATTGAAGTGATGTAGATAATTCTGTATAAGATGTAATATATGTAGAACCATCACAGTTGTACCACTGATCTGATCCTGAGACAGACACCCCTGCGTATAATAAAATCATTCCGGGCAATGGTCCGTTGGAAGAGTTGTCGGATTGTTGACTTGTTTGAGAAAAACTCGCCGAGGTTGAAGTTGATGCGGAGAATGCGGTCGTTCCGATACGTGACGTGTTCTCTGAAAAGTTAGCAGTGGATGATGACACTACACTCCCCAAACTAAGTGAACCACTCGTCGATATAGAAAAACTGGAAGATATCGAAAAAACCCCGTTTCCTTGAGCATACTGAGCTCCTCCGGAAGAAAAATATCTAAATTCACTGTATCTAGTAACAGGCGATGAATTATATTCCAACTTAACTCCGAATTTTACAATTCTGTCGCTTGAATCCAACTTTGATACTTCAAATTCATATAAATTTGCAGGAAGTCCCATATAACTACAACTGAGACTGGAACTTATTATTCTTGATCCGATGATGTCCGAGTGACTTAACGGTTTTAAAACATAAGAGCTGGCAAAAGGATGTCTGGGTTTTATTAAAATCGTCCCGGCTGCATTTGGGATCGTGTAAATGTTTAAACTGTCATCACTAGAGGTTATTTCAAACAAATCAAAGTTTGTATAACAATGGTCTGACGTGTGAGCATAACTGCAAGATAAAGCAATTGAATTGGACACGTTTAATGTATAGACTGACATTGATACATTTGTCGCCAGACTGCATGAAGGGGTATTTCCCGACGTGAACGAACTTGTCACTGCATAACTCGAAGACAGAAAAATCGTCCCATCAATTGCATCCGACAGCGCTCTTAATGGGACAGTATTTGTGGTAAGTTTGCTTTTATCAACGACCACGAATAAATCCGCAGAGTCGATAGAATTACTTATCGGTGTTAAATTGTGAATCTGACGATTTGACATTACTTATATGATGATAAGTATGAAATCTCAGTCCTTTTTGGATTCTTTTTTGATCTTTTTGATGATAAACTTAACCAACTTCGATCTCACAATATCCTCTTCATCGAAAGAAAATGTATAAATTCCATTTTCTTTACTTTCTTCATCGTTGAACGTATCAAACATTTTTCGGAATCCACTCTTCACACCAATATCAGTTTGATCCGTATCACCTAAAACGAAAATTTTACTAAATTCGCCCACCCTCGTAATAAGTGTAAGCAGTTCCTTCGAGGTCATATTTTGTGCTTCGTCAGCCACGACCGCTTTAGCATTCCAACTCAATCCTCTCAAAAACCCCACAGGAACCGATTCAACTCTTCCCTCTAATTGGAGAGAACGAACCTCTGAAGCGGGAAGTAATTCATCCAACTTATCAATGAGTGGTTGAAGATATGGTGCCATTTTTTCATTGCATTCTCCGGGAAGGAACCCCAATTTACTATCACTGCTTTCGACAGCACTTCTTATATACATCAAATCACTTACTCTTTTTTCGTTCATTAATTTTAATGAAGCCAATACAGACAGATATGTTTTTGCTGTTCCTGCTGGCCCAGAGACGAATATCATTTTTACATCACGATTTAATGAAAGAGCTAAAAATTCTTTTTGTTTTTCAGTCAATGGTTGTTTTTCCAAAATTGTAAGTCCGCTTTTTATCTTGGACTTTTGTGGAACAACTGGGCTAGTGTCGGGTTTATTACGACGGTTTTTGTTTTTCATACTTTTTTTAGTAATTTCAAATTAACACGTTTAACTCTGTTGCAGAGTTCGTATTTTTCTTCGTCAACATAAAACTTGTAGATATTCTCCACATTTTCCAAAAAACACTCACGGTTCAACGTAACTATAAAATCAGAACCCTTGAAAGAAAATACCTCTATAGAATCTAAATCATTAGACAAAGAATGTTCTATCGAATCCAAAACCTGTTCCATCATTTTGATTTTATTTTTAGACAGATAAACTTTCAATTCAGCGTCGTCCGAAGGTAACTTCAAAGGTTTATACGATGATGTAGCCATATTTCTAACTACCAAATAAATATCATATAACTCCCCAAATCGACGGTTTAACTGCAAAATAAAATGTCGCCGAAGTTTTATTTTCGGCGACATTTTATTGGTTTGAAAGACGAATTAGTAAACTCTGTGGAGACGGTTATCTTTCTCCACTATCTCGACACGCGATGTTGGATCCCATCTCGATACCAGTGATTGCCAATATCCGTATTCTGTGCTGGCATTTTCCTGGGTGTCATACTCTGCATCGGAGACTCGTTTTCTGTCTCTGAGGACTACGAATCTTGTCGGTTTAACTGTCTTTTGAGTTTTGTTTTTTGATGTAGTGTCTGTCATACAGACCTATATTCTCACTTCTTGTTCTCAATGTCAACATCTTTGATGATGAACATTATATCGTTTAAAATTTTGGCATATCTGTTCAACATCTCCGTGGAAGAAACTGTTGGTTCGTGGATATTTAAACTTTCAATCGATTCCTCAATCTTTCGTAATGCGTTCAAAGCACGATTTTTGATCTTTCGTTCAGCTGTGACGAAACTCTTTGGAATCAAATAATCGAAACTAGGTTCACGGGAGGAATCCTTAAAATCATCCTCATCCATGTAATATGGTTTTCTGTTTTTCATTTGAAATATCAGTGTTGGTCAAAAATTCTACAAGTTCAGTTTTAGTTTTTTCATCAAGAACAACTTCATCTGCCCAAAGATTTCCTGTAGTGAACAGTCTCCATGCCCAACGGAGACGTTCTTTCCAAGGCAGAGGTTTTTTTATGGTGCCGTATTGCCACAGAGCTATGTTGTATTGATTAAACTCCGTATCATGTTCCACCTCAACAGCGTGACCATAACATGCACATTTAAAAAACTTTGTTCTTGTTTTTTGGTCTTTGGTCATATATTTTTATATTTATTATAACTATGAACTCGTATCCTCGGCATGGGCTTCGTGACAGATGTTTTCACATAGTTCTCCACCTGAGGTGTATAATACGTATATCATACAAATTCGTAACTAG
>Ga0214923_10003746_pt1 | contig 18858 bp, 14 predicted proteins | sample LL1510_MetaG_FD_177993 | JGI IMG/M metagenome (GOLD analysis project Ga0214923, IMG submission 177993) | Freshwater microbial communities from Lake Lanier, Atlanta, Georgia, United States - LL-1510 | ecosystem: Environmental > Aquatic > Freshwater > Lake | place: USA: Georgia | collected...
GACGGGGTTGCCGTTCATCTGAATTTGCGGATACGTAATCCTGGGTGATTGGTCTTGCGTATCCTCCGATTCGTCGGCAAAAATGTGTTCGGGAGCGGCGAAGGTATCGGGATAAATGCGGTAGGGGAACGTATAAGGGTTCTCGCCGCGGACATAGGAAATATATCCGGTGAGTTTGCGCATGAGAAGTTCTCGACCGCCTTCGATGCCTTTCGCCGGGTCGGCGGGTTTGAAATAGCCGTCGGCGTCGAACACGTCGGTGATTTCGATGGTGGCGCGCTTGTCGTTGATATTCATGAGATTCGTCAGCCAGATGATTTCTTTGTAGGAATTGAACAGGGGCGTGGCGGACAAGAGTATCATACGCATGTTCTGGGAATATTTAGCGACTTGCATCAAGAGGAGGGCCGTCTTTTTACGTTCTTGATTGTCATCGGCTAAACGTATGTTATGGACTTCGTCGATGATGAGGAGACGGTTGTCGAATTGTTCGCGCACGTATTTCACAAAGATTTTCTTGCGTTGTTCTCGTGACATGTTGTCGTAATGAGGATTTTTCTTGATGGCATTATAGATGTAATTCGAGAGTTGTCCGTAACCGATAAACAAATAATATTGATTGATGATGCGGCGGATGGAGGTGATGATTTTTTCGCGGGAAAGGCCTTTTAGATTCGTCGGATTGATTTCCTTTAGCAAGGCGTTGCCGATACTATTGTCCATGGCCCAGACGGCGTCGCCCATGTTTTCGGAGCCGGCGACCAGACGGAGTTTGCGTTCATCGAAAAGTTGCAGTTTGTAGTTGGCCTGCACGTTCGGCGACGCGACCACAATAATACGTTGTGTAATATTCATTTGTTTCATGTAGGCGCGCATTTCCTCGGCAATACCGATGGAACTCAAGGTTTTTCCACTGCCTAAACCGTGATAGAGTAATAGACTGTTGTAGGGGGTCTGGAGGGACATGAAATTTTTGACGAAAATCTGGTGTGGCATCAGTTCGAATCGCGCATTGCACATGATTTCGGCCTGTTTTTTGACGTCGTGGAGGGTGCCGTCGTATTGGGTGTCGGCAAACTCCTTGTGTTGCGCGATTTTTTGAGTGAATCGGGGGTCGTTGAGGTCGGGGTATAAAAAATCGTAGGCGGATACCTCACCCTTCTGATTTTGGTCATATTCGCGTTTTTCGGCGTCGAATAATTCGTCGTTGGATGCATTGTCGGCGGGTTCAGCTAAGGGAATTGGCATAGCTGTTACGGTTTGCTTTTTACGGGGTTGTGTAGTAGTAGTAGGAGCGGCAACATCAGCAACGGGAGCATCTTGTGGAACAGCCTTCTTTTCGGGTATGCATTCACCGGTTTTGCGATGTTTGCGCGTTCCTGGAGGGCATCGCGTCTTTTTGCTAAGTTTTTCTGCGGTCTTTTCGCCAAGTTTTTCTGCGGTATTTTCGCTACGTTTTTCTGCGGTATTTTCGCCCTCATCGCCTTCTTTTTTCGCAACATCATTCACACTTTCTTTGATGGGTATGCATTCACCGGTTTTGCGATGTTTCCGAGTCCCTTGCGGACACCGTGTTTTTTTAATAGGTTCTTCTTTTTTATTAGGAATCGATTCTTGTATATGTTCATCTACTGTGATTTGTATAGGCGATGGCATAATCGTAAGAGCAGGGTCTAAATTACTTCGAAAATCCAAAGACAATGTACTTTTTTTTCGAGTATTATTTTTTTTAATTATTTTTGTTTCCCCCGTATCCATGTTTGTATATAATAGTATAATATATTACTATTACACTATTTGCGTCAAAAGTTCCTAACAATACACAAGTTTGTGTTTTAGCAAACAGGCGTGTATATTTGAAATCAATTTGATTTTTTCTAAATTGTATGGCCTCATGGAATCGACACATTGTTCGTAGGTCTTCCAGGCAATATCACTTACTTCTGACGTTTCGTATTTCGTGGCTACGGTTGAATGTTCATAGGGCATATGCATCAAATAATATTTGTGCTTGTAGGATTTGTAATTTGATCCCGTAAAAATTTCTTCAAAGGGTAACACATTATGCACATTTTTCAAATGTTTCAGTGCATAACCCGTTTCTTCTGAAAATTCGCGCAAGGCACATTCATAATCCTTTTCTTGATAGTTTCGACGTCCTTTAGGAAATCCCCATTCGGGGTTAGACCATGGTCCATAATCGCGCGTTTCATCAATCATCGTTTCTAAAGAATATGATGCATTCTGTGTATAGATGCCCGCCTTCAGTTGATTGAATTTTTCTTTGGAAACGATTTGTTCCGTTTTGTATTGCGCCGATAATTTTTCGGTTCCCCATACATCTTTCCATAATTCATCAAACTCGAGTGTCATTAGTTTTTCCTTTTCGAAAATGGTCATTTGCTGTATCATATTCAGGATGTAGGATTTGTCAAAAATCGAATATTTGCCGCGCATAAAATCAATATATCCTAAAGTATCTTTCCGACGAATCATTAAATATTCATATTTGTGGTTATTCACCCGAAATGCAATGACACCAAAACTCGTGATGGGTACTTTACACTGGTGAAATAGGTGACCATTTTTCCCACAATTATTACAAAAGTGTTCATAATTCATATTCGGTAATTCTACATATATATAATCATTCGTTTCTATATAGTTTTATGTTATTTGACCCAGAAGTATGGGGACCACATTTTTGGTTTTTTTTGCATACGATTGCATATGCTTATCCAGAAACGCCGAATGTGGTGACAAAACGGAAATATTACGATTTTATACAAAATTTGCCCCTCTTTATACCGAATCCACAACTCGGCGACAAATTTAGTCAAATGCTCGATAAATATCCAGTATCACCTTATTTAGACAATCGCGAATCGTTTGTATTGTGGTCTATATTCATCCATAATAAAATAAACAAGTCCCTGGGGAAAGAACAGATCACCGCGGAAGAAGCCTGCGAACAATACGAATCGGCCTATCAATCAAAGCCGGTATATTTAGCCGAAAAATTCCACATCAAGAAGCAATATTTGTATTTTGTCGCCATATTGGCGTGTTTGATTCTCGTGTATCTTTATTATCCAACCACATGATGCACTTTTTTCTAGTGATATACTAGTATGAGATTCGAAATAGTATTATTCGGCATTGCCGCGTTTTTAATGGCAAATGTATATACGGATGGCAAATATTTAAAACTCGCTCTTTCGTGGAAGAAATATTATCAGATGGCCGGTATAGCATTTGCCGCGCTCATGATTTACTGGCTCGTCAAAAAAAACCCGCTCTATGCGCGAAAAATAATCACCACATCGAATGATTATTTAAAATATTTACCCGTCGATAAAAATGCCGCCATGATGGTATCGCCCGTCTTAGATTTCACGGCAAAACATGGGTTCAAGGACGAACAATATAACGCACCTGTCATGGAGATGCCCATCCAGATGTCACAACATGAACGTATAACACAATCGGGTAAAAAAGCCACGAAACGATCCGTCAGTGAAACGAAAAAGAAATTCGTCGCCGCCAGTCAAAACTGGCATTGTGGAAAATGCGCAAAACAATTACCCGCCTGGTTTGAAGTCGATCATAAAATACGGTTAGAATATGGAGGAAGTAATCACGTGGATAATTTAGTCGCTTTATGTAGAGATTGCCACGGCGAAAAGACCGCTTTAGAAAATTTGTAGCCTCAATGTATTATTTTATAGGCATACTATAAGATCATATGGGAAATCATAATTCAGATGGGTCATTTATAGAACATCCAAAAACACCCCATTTTTTAAATAATTCTATTACACAAATCAAAATACTCATACATAAAATACAAAAATTAAAAATATCGCATGCCGCGAAAGCCGGTTTATCCACCGGTTTCGTATTTGCAATTATTTATGGTTTTGTGAAATATACTATAGACCGTAGATTCACAAGTGTTCTTTTCGGCCTTCTTTTCGGTTTTCTTTTCGGATTCATCATGGGTTCTCTCATTGGTGCAATCGCTGATGCTCTTCCATCATTTCGTTCCTATAACACTGGACAAAAAATCGGCATAGGTATTGGTTTTACTTTAGCATTTATTGCCCTATGTGTTATCATTGCATTCGTGGATGTTGTATTCTTAAAAAACAATATTTATCAGTTATTGCTCTTGATATATACGGTTTTTTCCAATATTTCGCCGGCGGCAGGTTCCTTTTTAAAACATATAATGAATGGAATCAAGGAATTTCTCAAAGATGTGATGAATGCAGCAGCTATGGGCGCTGAACAACGTGCTCATATTGTGGAATGTGTCAAAAAATACGCATTCATGCTGGGCGGTATCGCATTTATATCGGTTGTGTTATACTATGCATCTCGTGACCCTGGGGCACTGACTACCAATACGAATTCGTATGCATTGTTGATCATTTTGCCATTGTTATTAAGTTTTTTCGTCTTTTCACCATTGTTGCGCGCTGAAGAATCGCCTTATTTATTAGCTTTAGGAGGAGGACTGATCATAACCATATTGGTACTATTATTGTATTATTATTCGACGTGGAACCTGAATGCGGTGTATTATGGCGGATTTGTCATGCGCATTTTGTTGGCAACCATCATCATTGTAGGAATGGCCTTGTTTTTTAAATTGAATTCGACGAATTTGAAAAAACTACCGGGATGGTCGGGGTTTTTCGCAAATTTGCTGTTTTTCATTCCTTGTTTATTTAGCGATGTCATGCAATATTTATTACAACAAATACGTATCACACCCAACGTCGTATTTTTGTTAATCATTCTTGAGCTAATCTTGTTAATCCTTTATATAGTATTGCCACCCCTCTTGAAAAAAATATATTCTAAAAATTCAAATGCGCTGTTGTCAAGACCAATATTTTTAAATCAGGAAATAGCGATTGCTAATAGCGAACAATTTTTGTACAAACCCATTTCGAGTGACGTAGTCAATTCCGACAAAGACGAATTATACCGTCGCAACTATTCCATGACCATGTGGATATATTTAAATCCGCAACCATCTTCGAGCGCCGCCTATGTGAAAGAAACGACCATTTTCGATTATGGTAACGGCAAACCAAAAATAACCTACAAGAATGATTCGGGAAATAGTCGCCAAAAAGACACGGACATATATATTGTTTATTTTTCCAATAATGGAGAACATTCGAGTTATGAAATCAGTTTGCCGAATCAAAAATGGAATTATTTCGCATTTAATTTCTCCGATTCAAAGGTGGATTTATACGTGAATGGAAGTTTAGCGCGAACTTTTACTTATAGCGATAATATTCCATCTTATTTGCCGATCGATAACGTCATTGTAGGTAGTGACCATGGTTTAGACGGTTCTATCTGCAACATTCATTATTATACAGAACCTTTGTCTTCTAAAAAAATAACAGATATTTACAATCTATTGATGTTGAAAAATCCACCGACGGATTATGTGAAATAATTTTGTCCAACTAGTATATAAAATGGATACGATTGTGATTGTACTTATTGTTGTTATTATTGTGCTGGTATTTTTCTTGTACAAGGCATCGAAGAAATCATCATCTTCTTCTACCTTGTATAATCTAAACAATTCGAATTCGGCAATTGTGAATAGTGATTTAACGAATCCTACGTCTTATACTTTTTCATATGAATCATGGATATATGTAAATACCTGGAACAATACCAGCGAAAAAGTGTTTTATTATGCCTCTCCTTCGACTACCACTACGAGTGATTCAAATATGGTGATTAAATTAAAATTGGATACAACCACCCCTACCTTAAAATGCGCATTTAACTCGAGCACCACCAGTGGAACAAATCCAGAAATTACAGTAACTTCCAATTTCCCAATACAAAAATGGGTTTATGTGGTCATAAGTGTAGATTCTCAAATCGTGGATTGTTATTTAGACGGAAAATTAATCAAATCCACCAAACTTCCTTATTTACCAAATCCAAATACCAGTCCTGCCTATAACATTAATTTCGGAATATGCGATGCCTATATTACCGGATTCAAGCGCAATGCAAATGCTGTAAATCCACAAACCGTATGGTCAAATTACATGTCCGGTAATGGATATTCGGGTAATTCCTATGGTATGAATGTTGCCATTACAAAAGACAATGTCACAATGAGTGAAGTAAGTTATTAGACGCATTCGTAAAAATAATTTAGTATGTTAATGTATATACTAAATTATGGAACAAGAATCAAATACTCTTGGAAATATACAACAATCTTTAACCAATACGTATAATAGTGCTGCCGAATCCGCGTCCAGTCTCTACAACAATGCTGCCGAATCCGCGTCCAGTATGTATAACAATGCTTCCGAATCCGCCGCCGGACCATTATCTTCCGTGAATGAATCGATATCGGGCGTGCAAAACTCCATCAATAACACGATGAATGAATTTTCCAGTAAAAGTGTAGGTCAAGCGAGTGCGGAATTTCTAGAATCAAACAGTATTATCGCCAGATTCGCTTTCGTATTTATTGTCATCATTTTTTTCATGATTTTATTACGTTTAGGCATATGGTTAATCGGTTATTTCTCCCAACCTTCTGAAAGTCCTTATTTAGTCAGTGGAATGATTAGTGGAACAGATGCGCAACAGATTAAACAAGACCCCAAGGACTCAAACTCAGTCACCCTATTACGTTCCAATAATCAACCCGGAGGTATTGAATATACCTGGTCCGTCTGGTTAAATATCACCAATATCAACAACAGTACGGATGGTACGACCGGAACAATTTATCAACACATTTTCAACAAGGGTAATAATACCTATGGTTCCAATGGCATTGCCACTGTAAATAATGCACCCGGCTTATATTTAAGTAACTCCACCAATCCTACCTTACGTATTATGATGAATACGGTGGTCGATGAACCTGGGGGAGCGCAATTTATCGATATTGACAATGTCCCTTTGAAACGGTGGTTCAATGTTATTATCCGTTTAACCAATAAAAATTTAGACGTGTATATGAACGGTATTATTACCGGCCGATTGACCTTTAACGTAGTTCCAAAACAAAATTATCAAGACGTTTTCATATGTCAAAATTCAGGATTTTCAGGAAATTTATCAGACTTGCGATATTATAGCCATTCGTTGAATATTTTCGACATTAACAGCATCGTGATGAGCGGTCCTAACTTGAATACCAGCAGCAAGAGTTCTTCTGCGGATACGAAAAATTCCGGATATACCTATTTGTCTTCTTCCTGGTATACTAACAAATTGTAATCCCTCACACTTTTGTGTAATAGATACTATTACACAAAGCATATTTACCTTCTATGCTAACAATGGGTAACTGGCTTCTAATAAGACACCGCATTGTCCTGCGCCTGAATTATAGGAAGACCCACGACCTAATAAAATGTATCCATCTTGACCCCAGGAAGTTCCCCATGAGTTTTTCACCTTGTAGTAGTCCGAACCACTTTCACTGCCATATCCGACGACCAATACACCGTGGTCTAAATTGGTTCCACAACTTCCAGTAAATACCCCGGATTTATACAATTGAAACGAGGCTTGGTCGGCTTCAATGGCGACGGAAACGGGTTGTTTGGATAATGCCGTCATCATGGCACTGTCTGAACTGGCAGTCACATCTACATAACTCTGGATTTTGCTTTTCGAATTTACCGAACAAGTGGTGGTGCAAGTTCCGGCGGTTTCGGTGGTTCCGGAAACATAAGGATAGGCGGATTCACTGCATAATCCACCATTCGAATGAATCCAGTTGAACGCATTGTCCATTAATCCACCATTGCAGCCATGGTCACGACCGCCATTTTTCCAGTTGTCGCAATCGACGAGTTGTTGCTCTGAAAAACTCAACAATTCGCCGTATGTCACAAAATACGCACCTTCTAACGAGCCAGTGGTAGAAAATGACCAGCATGAACCACATTGTCCCTGGTCTTTTACAGGGGTCACTGCGCCTAAATCTACCCAATCGATCGAAGATGGTACATTTCCAACTGTAACTTCTGGTTCGATTTGTATCACCATCGATTCATCCACTGAAGATCCACGTAAATTTTCAGTGTTTTTTACATTTGAATAACCTAAATATTCTTTGAAATCAATCGAATCCATACCAGAGAATTGATTGTGACCTAATACATAGGTCAAGTTTTGCGCATTGGTGGTTTCGATGAACTTATCGTTTGCCACCCACTTTGCATAGACCTGCATTTTATGAGCCTCGTCTCTAAAACGGATTTTAAACGTATCTGCCCATGCATGAAAACGGTCTAAAAAACTAGCACTTTTTGCAACTCCACATAAAGCTAAAATGAATACAAATGCAATCATTTTATAATATATATGTAGATATTTTCTATATTGTTTTGTAAAACTATTTCACACTATATTTTATGAGTACAGATTTTACATGTGATGTAATTACACAATTACGGAAAACACGGAGAGCAACGGTTAGTCCAATACGTATGGATATTTTAGCAACATCTCCGTACCCGACTTATACACAAGAACAATTGAATATGCGCCGCAAAGCGGAAATATTACAATATAACGCAAATTATCAAAGCACGAAACAAAATGGATTGACGAAATCCCAAAAATATACACAAATTATAAACGGAAGTTCTCGATATTCGCATAGAGGCAAACCGTGTCCAAACACTATTGTTTATACGCCTACATCATCGTCGGATGTTCCGGGTAAAATTCAACTCTTATATTTAGATCCCGATATACCCTTGTATAATTATTCAACGGATCGCACTTATAATATTTATAAATCCATCGATAGTCGCAAATGGAATATTACATTTGTTAATAATTTACAATGTGATATAGCAAATAATACTGAAGAATATATTGCCACCATGTATATCCGTAGTGGCATAAATGATTATAATTATACATTTACACTTACTATACCAGTAAATATCACCGTCACTGGGAATAACACTCGTAATAGTGATTATGATTTAGATTTTATACGAAAAACGGTCGATATTTACATTAAAAGCGCCACCTGTGTAGTGTATTATAATGACGTGAGTTTAAACAATACGAGCGTGGCTTATCAAGTTACACCTTCTACGGATTTGTCTGGGTTATCGGACATATCGCTAAATACGGTTAAGTCGATTTCCGGGAATTTCAGCGCAAATATATTTAGCGGATATATCCATTTTAACAATATTAATTTATATACGAGTCCGGGAATTTCATATGATTTTAAAATTAAAATGAACGGTGCATTGAATTTAAATGATAATTCTTATATTGAGTCGGATTATTTTTCGAATATTCATTATTATGCCGTTTTAAATTCATTGGATGTAGATGCTTCGCTAAATTGTGTGGTAAGCGAACCCTATCCTTCTATTACGACGCGTAGTTTTACCATGAGTGGAACAAATTCAAAAGGTAAAACGACCACCAGTAGTTCGTCTTGGTCAGTGATTCATGAAACATCAACGGGTGGAAATACTGGAAATAATGTGAGTGGTGGAAATACAATTTCTTATACATTTACTCCTACCATGATATCCGTCACAAAAACATTTAGTCCAACCATTACTCACAATCCATCCATATTCGGTGATAATACCATTATCTCGGATTTGCAATATCCTAAATCAGGCTATTTGTATAATGACCAATCGTATTATGGCAGTAAAACTACATTTACGTTAGAAAATACAACAATGACCGTAAAAAGCGATGGCGACCCCTATCCCGCAAAATGCGGTGCTTCATCCGGGTATTTATATTCTGACCCCACCAATGAGATTACCCTTCGCATCTGGTACGATGATCCAAATCCATTATTCGAAGCGAAACAAATGTATTCCTTTACATATCGAGGAGGTACGAATACGTCATCTTCATCTCCCCAGATTTATTATTCACGCGGAGGTATGCAGGGTATGTTTGCCAATGGAGTTTCGGTGTTTTCGCCACAAGGTGGGACCATTCTTCCCGGCATTTCTATGAAGTCGGACCCTAGTTTTTATTTAAACGCCTACTATTATATTGTGTTTTTAGGGAAAGACAAAGCCACTGGTCACCCAGAAGAATCGGGGTTATATCATTATCATACAGGTGCCTTCTTATACAATGCATGGAACAATCCGACCTTTTATACTTCAAATGTGTATTATGGTTCAACGCATTATAATATTCCATTAACCATCCGTGGTTATTCAAAAACCATTTTTTCAGACAAGAATAACGGAACCACTGACCATATGCGTTTCCCCGATGGCCATTCGAAAATAGTTGGATATTTATTTGACGGATATCCGATTTACGGTCCATTCGGTTATATATCTCCATTGTCTTCTACCAGCGGCACTCAACTCATGAAGAGTAGTTATGTATTGTCTTCTACCGAACCCCCGAATCGTCCATATAGATTTAATCAAACCGTCACAATAGATATCAATTCATTATCAAACGGACTCGGGCATACGCATAGTTTCTATAATATAAATGATTCCATTCATAATATTTTAGATTTTGACAAAGGTGCCTATGTCAATGATTATATATACGATTCAACCGCAGGTACGCTGGACGAATGTAATGGCCGGTATTGTGTAACCCCCGACTATCCAAACGGAACCTATGCCTATTTTTTAACCCTAGATCCAGTGAGTGGAATACCACAATACCCATATATTATAGGTAATTATTCAAAACAAGTCGTTTTATTTACACCATACACCGGCCCCGATCCACCAACGGATCTTTCTGCTTCCGCTGGAAATACCAATGCCACCATTTCCTTTAACCCACCTGCATATACCGGAGGTTACCCTATTACAAATTATAAATATTCAATCAATGGAGGTACAACCTTTATAGAATGCAATCCCGCAATCACCTCTTCACCCATTTTAATCGCGAACCTCACAAACAATACGACTTATACCATTGTCATTCGAGCCGTCAGTCTAGTAGGCGATGGAACGATTTCGTCGTCTGTCACCGCGACTCCGCGCGGTGGCGTTGGTTCATCATCGAATGTTGCCGCCGCACCAAGCTCGCTGTCGGCCATATCCGCCGACAGTTCAGTCAAACTATATTTTACCCCTCCATCCGGCAATTACACCATTACCAATTACATGTATTCGACAAACGACGGTTCTACATTTACCGCATGCAGTCCATCCGCGACAACTTCACCCATCACCATTACCGGACTTACCAACGGACAGACCTACAAAATCGCACTAAAAGCCCTTGTACAATCAACGGCGGGCACCACATCATCCTCCATTTCTATTACACCGAATCCAGATATATTTGCTCCACTGCCTTTTGCCACGATATTGAACAAATCACTCACGAATATTTCGGCTCCAACTACATCCATCACGTCTATTCAGTCGCGCGACCGCATCATGATAAAATATGGTGGAAATTATCTCACGATAAATTCTTCCATGACTATTTCTTTTGAAAGCAGTTTCACAACATATAATGATTTTTTGACTAAAGTATATCAAATCGTACAAGATGATGCAAATAGTACGTATTATAGAATTGATTCCGATATGCACTACCTCTATTCGTTAGATTACGATAGTACCACACAGGCACTGGCCTTTAAAAACAACTGGGGCAGCTCTCCGGATGACAATAATGGATATCTTACTTTTTATTATAACAATCAAACCTTGCGAGTCAAGCACCGGTATAAATATAATAAAACCACCACAAACACCGATTTCTCACATTCATTAGATAGCACATTTGCCTATAGTGATTATTATGTCGTTTATAACAATGGATTGCTTACACTTACAAATCAATCGGGTTCGGCGAGCACATTTACCATATATGCATCGCCCATGAACGTTTCTATCCCATCCGATTTTAATCCAATACCCATTGCTTATCAACCAAATGCGCGTGTTGCATTGTCTTCTAGCTGGATACAAAATAACCGGGCAAATATTGAAAGTATGATACCCGGTGACACCGATGCGAAATTTTATCAACATATTTCGACCAGCAGTGATGCCGGATACAATTACCGCTTGCAAGTATCGGCGGTCGGATATGATACAACAACCAATAATTATGCAAGTGCAATGTTGAGTGAAATATACACAAAAGTCACTGCCCAAGGAAACAAATTGCGCTATAGCACAAATACATACAAAGCATTTCGTCTGGGTGCATTACAGAGCGTACTAAAATGTAATTCGATTGCAAACGGAAACCTAAATATGAACACCGTACCCTTTGTCTATTTCACGAATGAAAAAGATAATTCCGGAACCTATCATCCGTTCATGTGCATGGCCACCTTCTCCATATCCGATAAACCAAATCGTTTATTCGATGTATGTCGCCCACCAGGTGGTTCATCGACGGGCGGTTATTCAGAACAAGATGTAACCCGTGATGCAACCCTACAATTGTATTTGTTTAAAATACCAATGTTAGATTATGGCGAAATTACCTCGATCAACGGTTCCGTCACCTACGCCAATGATACAACCTCATCCACCACTAGTACGGAAAATAGTATGTTGAATACCCTAGCCTATGATTTCTTAGCAAATCCATCCGATAATAATAACTGGGACGGTTCTGCCCGATACATCACGTCATTCAATTACAATGTATATAATTATACCAGTATATCGGCCATTGGTGTCATGATTGATGGTGTAGCTCTTTATCCAGTATTGAATAATACATTGACATCGGCCCATAAGTGCGCAGAAATAACCCACAATGGTATTCACGTCGGTCAAGGCATGGGATTGCACTATCATGCCGATGGACATAGTGCGGATGCCACACATAATAATATGAGTTTGTACAATTATTTTGATTATATTGACCACAGTCACCCACCCATCATCGGATTCGGTTTAGACGGCATTGCATTATATGGTATATATGATGCGGATTATTCCATGGATGGTTCAACCGTTGCCTTAGATGATTTCGGTGGTCATAGTCATGGCGATTATGGATACCATTATCACTCCCATATTGTGCATAATACATCATCCAATAACATAGACGTGGTTACCGCCGATGAATTAACGGGAGCATCAACTACCTACGATTTGCATATATTGATGAAGGGCGCCTGGAAAGGCAAAATAAACAATATTCCAGAATTCTGGAATACCAGTTTGTCTGCTCCGGAATATTCTTTGGGACAGAAAAATAAATATGTATGGGGACAAACCCTCACATAATTATGGATTTGCAATATCAAATTCGAGTTCATCGATTTTATTAATCAATAGATAACACATGAATTCAAATCGACCCCACATGTAGATTGCCGAATCATAATGGTGGATGAGGTCGGCATTCGATGATGAATCATAGAAATATTTGTCGAATATTTTGCGCGGGTTTGCTAAATATTCGGGATAATCACAATCGATATATTCGCGCAATGTGAGAACCTTTTCGCGCAAACGATTACATACAAATATGATTTTTTCGTATTTCATAAGCAGTTCATTGGAAAACGTGAGTTGCACACTTCCTTGACGATCAACATAGTCGGCGACATTTTTTGAAAACTGGATGCTTTCCTTTAACCATGTTAATTCATGAATCGTGGCACGACTAATCTCATACATATGATTTGAATACGAATAATACTTGAGCTTTTCTAATATTTGAGAACTAGTTGGATGCTCAACTGTTTCAAAGATGGATTGCTGTTGCATCGTTGTTTCGATTTGTAATTCTTGTTCTAAATGTGCGATTTGATTTTCGGAAAGTACAGGTTGATAATAGGTACCGCCGCGCACATGTTCAATCCCATAATAACTCATATATTGCTTGACGTAATAATCAATCGCAAGTAGGGAATTGACGGTAACATATTCTATAACACATTTAGGCAAATATGTTTTCGCGAAATCATAGACGTTTTTACATTCTTCAAATAGTTCGGTGGATGTTTTCTCCGATGTATGGATGAGAACATTGTCGTTTTCTAATAAAATAGCGTGTAGATGATACATCGTATATACACATAAAGAACTATTGTTTATGTGTATTTGGTGAAAATGATTATTTAGGTGGTGGTGGATTGTTGTTTGATGGTGGTGGATTGTTGTTTTGTTGCGGTGGTGGATTGTTTGATGGTGGTTGATTGTTTGATGGTGGTTGATTGTTTGATGGTGGTTGATTGTTTGATGGTGGTTGATTGTTTGATGGTGGTTGATTGTTTGATGGTGGTTGATTGTTGTTGTTTTGTTGTGGTGGATAAGTTACGATTGGTGGTGGTGGAACAGGTGCTGGAGGAAACCATCCGCCAAAGAAACTACCAGGAGTAAAAACGGGTGGTGGAGGCGGAATAGGACGATAAGGTGCATTCGGAGTCAGTACTGGATTTAAACACATTTTCTGAGTAGGATACACTTGTCCAGATAAACATTTATCCTGTTCAGCCACTTCAATACATCCACGGCGACCTTGATATTCGCCGACTAAACACCATCCGGCTTTATTGGTGGCAATCGGATTTTGAATTGGATTTTCACTTGAATCCGGAGATGGATTTGCTAGCGGCATTCCCGAATTATTTAGCACATTGTCTAAAGTCGTTTTTGATTGCATATTCACATTTCCTTGACTGGCATCTCGCAATATGTTACCGACGGAATGTACAGTTCCTTCGGCAATATCAATACCGGTTTTCGCAGTGTTTCCTGCAATGTCGGCGGTTTTGTTGATCAATGTACCAGTGGTGTATCCAAAAATGCCGAGTATTTGTGCGACTAAAGGACCGAAAATAGATATCACCGTTTGAATAATATTGCCAAAAATAAACAATACATTTATGCCTAAAAATGACAAAATAAGTAATAAAGATAATACAATAATGATTATATTTTGATTGCTAAATACATTCCCATTAGGTTCAGGACGCAATGTTTCAACTGATGATTTTACAGAATCCATTATAATACAAAGAGATATATATATTCCTAGAAAAAGTCATAGACACTTCGTTTGTTTTTTGTTTTCTTTTTATAAATAGATACTAAACATGGGCGTTTTTAATTTTATGGAATCCTTCTTTTTTATAAGTTTAGGCGTAACATTTTTATTAATCATTATGCTCGTATATCATTTTAAACAACGCATTATGGCTTTAGAACAAAAACATGACACGATGTTTGAAATTGTAACGAATATTGTCAAACAAATACGAAATATGCAAACAAATATGCAACATTTAGGCGAACCGAAAACATTCATCACCACCGCTCCACCTTTCATTTTACCATCTCCACCTGTGTTTCAACCCACCTTAGACGTGGTTGAAGAAATACCTGCTAAACATGACGAATCGTCTAGTAGCGAGTCCGAGTCCGATGAAGAAGATTCTGATACAGAGTCAGAATCCGATGAAAAAGAAGATTCTGATACAGAGTCCGAATCCGAGTCCGAATCCGAGTCAGAATCCGACGATGAGTCCGAGTCCGAATCCGAGTCCGAGTCCGAATCCGATGAAAAGAAATCCATCACTATCGAAACTATCATACCGGAACAAGGCACCGTAGCTATCACACCAGAACAAGTTACCATAGCAGAACCCGAAAAGGTAGCTGACGCACTAGAACCGGAAGAAGATTCCATCATCATCCATAAAAGCGACGGTTCAATAACTGCTTTAGACGAATCGTTGCAATCCACCTTAAAAGATAAATACAAAAAGATGACACTTGCCGCTCTGAAAATCGCCGTTATGGAGAAAGGTTTAGTCACCGATTCGAGTAAAATGAAAAAACCCGAATTGCTTAAATTGTTAGAAGCAGAGAGCGAATAATATATATTTAGTGTATATAGCACTACATATATGTCAGGAGTCGATTACAATTCAGCTTATCCATCCTTTCCCGAATCAACATATGGATTTCAAACCCACAATTTATATAAAGATTTTCCACCCTTCATGAATGACGGGCGAACCATTGTCGCTTCCTGGGAACAATCATCCATCACGAACAAAAATTTAGTCGAATCATCCGGCGTCAAATCAAACTGGGCATACCGCAATTTCTTGATTGACAATGCGAAATCACTCATACAACGCAATCAAGCTGAATCCCTCAATGACATTGGGTACATTGCCCGTTTTGCCGAAATGCCTCCTCAAGCTTCTCCTCATCCTCATTTCTACAAATCCTATTTAGACAATTCAACTCCCCATGGATATCAAACCAGCGATTTGAAAGAATTGTATTTGTCACGCGAACAATTGAATGCCCGCAAAATGGCTCCAGAGATTCGTCAATAATCATCTATAACACAGTGTCATAGATGATTTGTTATGTGGGCCGCTGGCGCCAAACGCCGGGAATTTAGGCGGACGGGGTGGATTCTTCGAGTGCGGTTTCCGGCAATCTTTCTGCATCAGTTTCTGGTAATCTTTCTGCATCAGTTTCTGGTAATCTTTCTGCATCGACTTCGGCTACATGTTCTTCGAATGTGGCTTCTGGCACATGTTGTGGGACGGGTTCAAATATCACATCTCGTTCGGGTGGGCAATCAATCATGGCTTCAATATCACCGTGTTTGGAGCCATCCAGTTCGCATAATTTGTCGGGATCGACATCATTGTATTGCAATTTATGGGTCAAATAGGCGGAATAAAAGACGTTCTGGTCGGTATTTGCAATGGTATAGACGTTATTGACTTTTGCTGCCATGAACAATACGTTTGTCAAATATGCCGTGACCGTTTTGCTGTCGAGATAATTATCAAATACCACTATAGCACTGAGAACACTATTGAATACAAAGGCGGTGGTGACAAAGTATCCACCACGTTGATATGTTTTGTCTAAAGTAAGAATGTTTTCACGCTTGGGTGCCGGTAATTTGAGAAGAGATTCTCCGACCGATTCGCTGCTATTGGGGGTGTGAGGATTGACTTCTAAATAAGTAATCATACGGTTCTCACGTTTGACTTCGACCACATACAAGGAAACAAAGGCGGCTAAAGTAAGGAAATTCACTACGAAACCGGTGATATAGAGTCCGTTACCGGCATACAAGTTTTCAGTAGGAGAACAGATATGGTCGCCGCATTTTTGAGGGACAAAGGAGACTAACAAGGCACCCATGAGAACACGATAGATTTCTAACAACAATGTCATTCCGACGTTGATTTTTTGCATGGCGTCTTGATTTTGTAAAATGTTGTCCACATTTTCGCGCAACGAATTTCGCCGAACTTCGGTCATTATATACTATAGTTGTTTTTGTTTTAGGGGAAAAAGGATTTAGGAAGATTTAGACACCTGGTAAATACTGGAGATGCAAAAACTCGTGAGTTTCGATATTGGAATCAAAAACATGGCTTTTTGCGTGTTTTCAGTGTCAGGTTCTCCACTCTCCATAGAAAAATGGGGAATACTGAATCTGATGGACGATGTAGTACATGCGACGGCGCATACTTGCACCTGTCCTTTGAAAACAAAGGTATCTAAAAAGGCGCAAGGGGAGAACCAGGTTGTCAAATTATGTGGAAAAAAGGCGAAATATACGAAAAATGGCGGCTATTTTTGCGAGAAACACGCAAGTTCTCAACAAGAGTGGTTGATTCCGCAAAAAGAATCTTCGCCACCGGCTCTGAAAAAACTCAAATACGAAGAACTCTTGGTCATGGCGAACAAATACGGGGTTTTCGGGAAAATCATTTTCGACAAATCAACGATTCCCCTCACGAAAAAGGGATTGTTAGAGCGAGTATTGGCCTTTTTCGAGGAAAAGTCGTTCCAGGTTCTCACCACTCCCAAAAAGAAAACGGCCGGAGAAACCGATTTAGTATCCATCGGTCGCAACATGACCCGATTACTCGACGAGATCCCCCTGATGACAGACAATTCTATTACACATGTTGTTTTAGAGAACCAGATTGGTATTTTAGCAAATCGTATGAAAACCATTCAAGGGATGTTGGCGCAATACTTTATTATGCGCGGACGCCCCGACATCCATATTGAATTTGTGTCGTCGGGGAATAAACTCAAGGATTTCGCACAGGCTACGGAGAACTCGGGAACTTCATCGCAAAACTACAAGCAACATAAAAAAGATGGCATTGCATTTTGTTCGCAATTGATGGAGGCGAATGACTGGACTTATGCGAAAGAATTATGGAAGGCGACCGAATCGGCGACGAAACGCGATGATTTAGCGGATTGTTTTTTGCAAGGAATATGGTATCTCAAACGCGCAAAATTAATTATTTATGCGGAAGACTTAAAAATAAATAGTGTATCTCTATCATAATAAACTATGGAAGTCATCGACATTGGAGCAGATGCATTAGAGCCTATTTCCCTACATTTCAATGACGGGCCAGCTGAACCGCCTAAATCTGTGAATTTCGGAATGGGGATTGAATTATTGATGAATGACAAGAAAAAGTCGGTGGCGAATAGTGCCATAGATTTAGGCGAATTGGATAAATTAGAAAATGACCTGAATAATCTTTCCGGTGTGTCGTCTGGGGGCGCCACCTATGCATATGATAAGCCATCAGAACCGGTGGGTGGAGGTGAATCAAAATTCCTGGGAGGTTTAGGCGGAATGTTTGGTTTAGGAAATTCTACCCCAACGGATTCGAAACTCGGTTCAGCAACCGCTGAAAGTGTGGGAAAAACCAGCACCTGGGATGGATTCACGAAAATCAATGATATCCCTGCTGAACCATCTATTTCACGTCTAACGGACCGTGAAAAACGCCGCAAAAAACGCCTCATGATTAAGAAACTAGAGGAGTGGTATGAGAAAGGTTTAGTCAAAAACATT
>Ga0214923_10003747_pt1 | contig 18848 bp, 12 predicted proteins | sample LL1510_MetaG_FD_177993 | JGI IMG/M metagenome (GOLD analysis project Ga0214923, IMG submission 177993) | Freshwater microbial communities from Lake Lanier, Atlanta, Georgia, United States - LL-1510 | ecosystem: Environmental > Aquatic > Freshwater > Lake | place: USA: Georgia | collected...
GTATATTTATTATAACCTGTGGTACAATATTCATTTAATATTTCAGTTGGAATATTAACTCCATTATAATCATTTCCTTTGTTTGGTTTTTCTTCACCATTACTTTCTATAAAAATTCTATTATTTTTAAATATAATATCTTTACCACATTCACCAATTATATAATCCAAGTATTTTTTTAGATGTTCATTTTTAGCACAATTACCAAATTCATCTCTATATAATGGAATTAATAAATGTAGTAATTTATTTGGATATACTTCTTTTTTCCATCTTAATCCTCTACCAATAATTTGTCTTATATCAATATCAGATTGTCGTGGGTCTCCCAAACAGATAAAATCAATAAAATCATTATCATAACCATATCCAATTTTACCAACACAAATAATAACACATTGTTCTTTATCATCTTCAAATGTTTTTAAATCTGTATCACTATCATTTTCTACTTCTATTTCTTTAGAAACATAGATATAAACATTTAATTTATCTTGTTTCTGTAATAATTTGTATAAATTTCCTGCATTTTTACAATCATTAACATATATAATTCCTTTTTTCTTGTTATATTTTGTCATTGATTCAACTATTAAATCTTTTAAATTATGATATTCTTTTTTTTTATTTTCTAGTTGTTTAACAATAGTTTCAATATTACATAATAATTCTTGATTTATTAATTCATATACTTTTACTTTTTCTATAATAGAACCATATATATTTGGTGCTTTTTCAATATCTTCTGTTGGTGTTGCTGATCCAAATAATCTATATTTAGTAATATTATTACTTAAAAATTCTGATATATTTTCAGGATTTCCCCAAGATGTTATAAAATGTGCTTCATCAAATATAATTAAGTCAAAATTTATATCAAACTTTTTTATAATTTTTAATAAACTAGTTTGACTTTGATAACAACTTGTCATTATAAATTTTTTATATGATTTTAAATTTTTTTTAATAGTTTTTTCTTTTTCTTTTATATGACTATAATGAATAATATCATAATTTGCATCTTTAATATAAAAGGAGTATTTATCTTCAACTATTTGATGATTTAATAAAATTCGCGGAGTCAAAAATAAAATACTATCAAATTTCATTTTTATAATAGTTTTATAATATAAATGAGTTTTACCAAATCCAGTAGGTGCTTTTATAAATGCTTTTTTGTATATATTTAATTTTTCAATAATTTCAACAAGATAATTATCTTGTAATTTATTACGCAATCTATTTTCTTTTGTCTCTGACCGTTTATTTTGAATAACTTTTTTAAGTAAATCTTTTAATTTTTTAATTCTGCCTTGATAAATTATATTTTTAATTTCTTCTTCTGATAATACTTTAAACTTTATTATTGTCGTAGATAAAAATGGTTCTATTTCTTTAATAATATCATTTTGATAAAATTCACTACCTCCATTTTTTTTAGAATGATATTTTTTAAAATATTTTTGTAATAGTTTTTCTACATATGTATCATCATATTTTTGATTATTTAAAAGTTCAATAACTAATATAAATTTACCTCGTTCATATTCACTGGTTGCATAAGTGCTATCTCTATTAATTATATTGTTAGTTTTCCCTAATTTACATATTTGATTATTTTCATAAGATGAATGATATCTGATGTATATATATCCATTATTTAAAATAGGTTTTATATCCATAATATTAATATATATTTATTAATAACTTAATATTTATATATCAATTTTTTAATTCGTCTTTTAATTTATTACAAAATTCTTTTAATTTATTATTTTTTTTTGAATTACTATTTATTAATTCATTTTCTAATTCTTCGTTTATAGGAAAATTTTCTTCAGATATTAAAATAGATATTATTTGATTTACTGGTTCATCTGTATTTTTAATATCAGAAGTTAAACTGAAAGACTTATTTTTTTGTGGCATAAAATGATAACATGGTAAGCCTTTAATATTTTCATTTTTAAAATCTTTAAATATTTCACTTAAATTATTTTTAGTAAAAAAATTAGACATTTTTATTTGATAGTTTAAATTGTTCTATATAATAACTTAATTTATAACATATTTCTTAATCTATTTTCTAATTCTTCAGTGTTAGTAGAATTAGTAATATCATTTTTATTATTAGAATCGGTTGTTAACATAGATATTAAATGATTGACATCATTATTATTACCACCTTTTTGTAGTAAAACACTAGAAGTAGAATTAGTATTAAAAAGCTTTCTTTTTGATGGTAAAACACTAGACGTGGAATTATTATTAAAAGAACCACCTTTTTGAAGTATTAAACTAGAAGATGAATTATCATCATAAGAACCACCTTTTTGTGGTATAAAACTAGAAGTAGCATTATCATCATAAGAACCACCTTTTTGTGGTATAAAACTAGAAGTAGCATTATCATCATAAGAACCACCTTTTTGTGGTATAAACATAGAAGTATTTGATGTAGCACTTAAATTGCTTGCATTTTCATGTATGAAGCTGGAATTAAATTCAGAAGTAGTATCACCACCACTTTGAGACATATTATTATGAGAATTTTTAGGAGCATCTACTATATTTATAGAATTTGATAGACTAACAGAACTTTCACTATTGAGATCTTTAAATATTTCAGATAAAAAATTATTAGACATATATATATATATATATAGAAATAAAAGTTTTATAATATTTTTTATCAATAATATTATAATAATGTATATTAATCAAATTGATGATTTATTTGATAATATTTTAAATAAACTATTTGAATATCTTACAGAGAAAAAAATTTTTCAAAAATATAATTCTGATACAAATTTTGTTAAATTTCAAAATGATATATTGAATATTTTAAAAGATTTTATTTCCAATCATACATCTAAAAAAGAGATTTTAGAATTAGTTAAAAATGAATCTTATTATAATTTTATTTTAGAAACAATTAAACGTTATTGTGCTTTTTATATATATTTAGGAATTGGATATTATTATGACGGTGGTAGAGATTTATATATTACAAATATAATTGAATCTAGTAAATATCAAAAAGATTCAACTTATCAAATATCAAATTTTTATAATTCTGAGAATAATTCTAAAATTATTACAGCATATAATGATATCAAAAATATTTTATATGTTTTTGAGGCTGGTAAAACTATGGATAAAATTAAAATTATTTTATTAAATAATCCTCTTAAATTTGATTCAACTATAAAATTATTTAATGACTTGGGAGAAGATTATATTATTGATAATTTTTTAATTAAAGAAAATTTTCATAATATTTTAAAAACTTTAATTTTTAAACAAATTTATATTAAAGAAGAAAAAAATGAACTTTTAGGATTTTTAAATCAAGAAGAACAAGAAAAAGGCGAATATAAATATATTGAAATTATTGTTTCTAATGAAAAAAAATTAATTGATTTTAATCAAATACAAAAATTTTTATCAATTCAACAATTAAAATTAGGATTAGCTGAAGAAATTTATAATTATTTAGTAGAAATGAGAGAAACTAAAGAATTTATTATTAAAGAAAATCAAGATTTTGTTAATTTTTTATTTTCAAAAGGTATATTAATTCCAATTTCAGAAGAATTTATTAGATTTCACGATGATAATGAAAGATATGACCCAGAATCTATAATAGGTGATAATTTGAGAGAGAGAGATGCTTCTAAAATTAAATATATTATAAATAAAATGAATAATGTAAAAAATTATTATTCACCTTTTATAGATAAAAATCCTAAATTAAAACTTGATATAGAAAAATTATTTCATAAATCTCAAGAACCTAGACAAGCAGTATTAATAAATGAAAATGAGGAATTAAAGATCGTTCAAAAATTAAAAATGTCTGAAAATGCATCAGATAAAGATTTATTATTTGATTTAGAAAATATTAGAACATATGCATATACAAATTATAAACATTTTTCTAAAGATAGATTTAAATTAAGAACTTCAAAACCTATTTCATCTATTCGTTTAATAAATTTAAAGAAAAAAAAATCACCTATTGAATCACGTATAGGTCATGATAATTTAGAATTATCAGTGGTTGGTGTAGCTTGGAATCCTAAACATTTACCTTTAGAATGTTTTACAACAGATGAATTAGTTAATGTAAATAAATTATTAAAATTAGATAATGGATATAAATCATTTACAAATATTATTAATAAAACTTTTAATAAAAAAAGTAATAAATTATATTATTGGTTATTTGATATTAATAAAGATATTCCAAAGTTAAAAGGTTATACTAATTTAAATAGTAATGATCCAACAAAAAATATTAATATTATGATTTCTGAAATTTATAATCAATATATTGACTTGGTAAAAAAAAAATTTGAATTATATATTAAAAATTTAGATGAAATTACAATATGGAATTTAGATAATATATTAAGAGGTTATTCTAAGAGATTTTTTGACTTTAATTTAAATCCAGAAATTAAAAACAAATTAATTCAAAAAACATTAGAAAAAAAATTAAAAGAAATAATAATTGAAGTAGATGATGTTGATAATATGATACCAGGAAAAAGAGATAAAATTATTGAATTACCTATATTAAAAAAAGAAATAAAAAAAAATATTGTATATATAAATGCAGAAAAGAAAATAGAAGAATTAGATAAAGAAAAAAATCTACCTATTTGTTTACATTATATAAGATGGCGAAATATTAGTAAAATGAGTAAATCTAAAACAGATGATTTTTCACAAGCAATTGTGGATTTTGCAAAACAATATGTTAAAATAAGTAAAACAGGTGAATATATTTGTAAAAGTTGTAATGAAATATTATCAATTAAAAAATATATTTATGAAGGAACTTATGTTGAGGAAATAGATACATTTATGACAACTAATATTGCAGTAAATCAAAAATTAGAAGAAATTCCAAAATATACAAAATTTATGAGAACTATAAGAAATTTAGAAAAAAATATAGAAAAAATAGCTTATTCTACAGACTTAAATTTATATTTAGGTTCAACACCAACAATTAGATTAAGAAGAAAATTAATTATAAAAGATGTTTTAGATATAATTTTATTACATACAGAATATTTAAGAAAACAACCAAAAGATAGAATAGAGCAAGCAAGTAAAAAATATAATATTAATAAAGATTTGACAAACTTATTCTTTTTTGAATTAAAAGATGAAATTTTTTTAACTAGTTCTACTGATACTGACTATTATAAATTAATTAAATATAATAATGTCATAGTCTATTTATTATTTATAATATTATTAGATTTAAATCCTGGTCAAATACTTGGATTAAAAGATGATAAAAACTGTAATTTTTTCTTTTATGAAAAAGTTTCTCAAAGTATATTTAGTAATTTATATTTAAGAATAAATCAAAAAGATAAAATACCAATAACTAAAATTCCATTATTATGTTATACAATATTTTATTTATCTTGTATTTTTACAAATAATAGAATTTGGTTATGGAAAGAACCTACTGAAAAAAGTAAAACTAAACAATTTACAAACATTATTGTTCAAAAAACAATAATTCACACATTGATTGATTTAATTAATAGTATTGTTGAAGCTAATTTTGTAAAGGATAAAAATTATTTGTATGAATTTATTAATACTAGATTTACTCAAAAAATAACATATACTTTTAATGATAATACTTTAATGAAAAGAATTCAAGATAAAACTTCTAAAATTATTAATTATGATGAGAATTTAAAAAAAATAAATTTTACAAAAAAGAAAATAGAATTTTTAGAAATAAATAAATTAGATGAAGAATTATATGAAGATATACAAAATAATGAACAATGTGATGTAAAAATTAAAAAAATAATGCAACTAGAACAAAAAATATCAAATAATAACTTTGATATATTAACAAATTGTTCCTCTGGTAAATTTCATACTTGGGATTTTCAAAAAGACGATATGATATGTAAAAATTGTAAACAATCATATAATGAATTAGTTAAAATGATTAAAAAATCAACTACTACAATACAAAATGATAACAATATATATATTGATAAATTAAAAATAATTAATTTAAATAAATTAGCAAAAAAATATTGTATTTCTGGTGATATTCATGAAATTAATGAAAAAAATATTTGCATTAAATGTAATAAAAATCCAAACGAATATTCTTTTAGTAATAAAGAATTAGAAAAAATGGAAAAAAATATAGAAGAAAAAACATATGAAATGACATTATCGTCTATTTCACAAATAAAAAAATTTGTTGAAAATAAAGAAAAAGAAAAAGAAAATATAAAAATTATTATAAATAAATTTAATAGTAGATATCAAAAGAATACAGAAAATAAAATAAATAATTATGTTATTGATTTTATAGAAAGAATTATTAAAGTATTAGGTAATAAAATTAAAATTGGAAATGATATTATCTATATGAAAGATACACTTTATATAATAGATCATGATTTCTTAGGAAATGAAAGAAAAGACATAATAACACTTTTAGAAAGTGATAATAAAATTGAAATAATTAGAAATCATTATTATTTTAAAAGTGATGTTATTTATTATAAAGATAAATCAAATAATGTTTTTGTGTTTTATGATTTTATTACATTACAATATTTAGGATATAGTGAAAATAATAAAGAATATAAAAAAACTAAATCATTAGCATCATTAAAAATTAATTTATCATTAAAAGATTGTATACTTCAATTAGGTTTAGAAAATCAATTTATTAATTTATACCATTTAAATTCATCATATCAAAATATGAAAATTGAAGAAATTACAAAAGATTCATATAATATTGTTAATAATTATTTAAGAACAAGACTACTAAATTTAAAACAAATAATTTTACGTATTCAATCAATAATAAATAATATTAAAAATAGTTCTAAAAAAAGTAGTTTATATGGAATAGAAGAAAAACAAATAATAAATGAATTTACTAAAAAAATTAATAATTTTAAAATGAAAGATGAAGAGCAACATGATGGTGTTTTTAAACATTGGAAAATAATTTTAAATAATATTGAAATATTACCATTACCTGAAAAAATAACATTAAATATTAGTAAAAATTATATTGATACATTATCTTTTAATAATTTAAATAATATAGACTGTAAATTAATATTTTATTTAATTTTTAATTTTAATAGATTACTTGATTATAATACACAAATTGCATTACAATCTGAATTATGTCATTTAATAATTAAAATGATAAAATATTCCTTTGAACAATATTATAGACCATATTCAAATACTCAAGTACGTAAATTTGATTTTATTTTAATTAATGAAGTTCCATATATGGATGAAAATTTAAGAGTATCTGATGGATTTTACCAAGAATTACTACATAATAAAGAAATTAATAATGAAAATGATAAAAATAAAGATGATAATATTGATACGAAAGAAGCATTTCAATCTATGGATATAGATGATTATGATGTAGATGATGATATTGATGATTCAATGGAAGCATTAGATAATGATATTCAATAATTGCTCTAACGCATTTTTTAAACTTTAAAACTTTAAAATAATTTTCTATACTAAAATAATTTAATATGGAAAATGAAAAACTTTTGAATAATATTCTTTTAATAATATTATTGTTATTAGTAGCTAATTATATATCAAATGGCACTGTTTTAGAAGTATTAAAAAGATATTATGAAAAATTTTTAAATATTATACAAAATACTGAAAATACTAAAAACATTAAAAACATTAAAAAGATTAAAAATACTAATAATACTAGTAATAATAAAATTAATTTTAAAGAAGAGCCAAATATGAAAAAATTATATCATTTTTTACAAAGTTTAATAACAGTAAATAATACATATACTGAATTAGATAATTCAAAAAATAAGTTAATTTCTATGAGTGAAAACGATAAAGAAACATTAAATAAATTTATTATTAAATCATTTAATAGTTATGATTTTAAATTCAATAATTTAGTTATATTAGATTCTATTATTTTCTTAGAAAATTCTGCAGGTAAAGAACTTAAACCTTTTAGAATTAGTGGAGATGTATATATTAATAAAGAACCAATTGGTAAAATAACATTACATTTAGAAATATTTATTCGTTCTGATAGCACATTTTATGGACCATTTAATTCTGGATTCCCAACATTTACACGAATTAAATTAATTAGAAAAGATAAAATAGCTACTCCTATTTCAGAAATACCTAATATTAATGATTACGAAGAATTAGTTGCAACTGATAATAGTTTAATACCAGATTCTATAAATTTTTCAACTGATGAAACGGGAACAGGAACAGGAACAGGAACTGAATATTCTGAATAAAATTTATTCATCTGAATCTTTTTCTTTAAGATTTTCTCTCATTACTTTAAAAAATAAATCATTTTTTAAAATTTCATCAGCTATTAAATATTCATCGTTAACTAATATTCTACCTTTTTCACTTACTAATTTTCCACTTTTATATTTTTCGGGAATAACACGATTTACAAATTCTTTAACTTTTTCGGGTATTTCGGGTTCAGTCCAAAATTCTGGGAAAAATCCTTTTCTTGATAATGTATTAAAAAAATAATGTATATCGTAATATCTATTTTGATGAGGTGTTATATTTATTTTATTAGTCCATTCTGCTTCTACTTTTGAATTATTTACAAGTTTTGGTATACAAGCAAAATCAAAATCCCATAATTTTATTTGAAAACCAATATTTGGAACAATATATGATTGACCATTAATTATATATTTATATTTTTTTTTTGACATATCAATTAAATTAATTAATAAATTATTCGCTTTCATATCATTATGTCTAAAAGCGGGATATTTTGCTTGAATAATTGCTAATACTGATAAAAATTGATAAAATATGGTACGCCAATGTCTAATTTTAAATGATTTATAATGTTTTCTAAGATAATCTAATAAATCACCTCCGTTTGCCCACTCTGAAATTAAAACAGACACATTTTGATAATATTCACCATTTTGATATTTTTCTAAAAATTGGTCAAATTTTTTACTATCTACTAAATTTGATTTAGCTAATGATAAAAATGGTTTAATTGATGTATTAAATGTTGCAATTGGTAAAACAATATGAGGAGTTTCTGAGTTTCTTACAAATTGAGATAATAATTTAATCATCATTAACTCTGCATTTTCTGGTCTTTTTATATTATACATATCTCCATAATTTTCTTTTTTTGGATATGCAACAATTTTTACTGCATATGATTTTCTTAAATCATTTGTGCCATCTTCTAAAGGTGGGTAAACACCTTTAAATGTATGACCAGTTGAACCACTTTTAATATATAATAATTTTCCACCTAATTCTGAAATTGCTTTAGAAAAATCTATATATTTTTTTGGCATTAAATCACGAATATCTTCTGATTTTGATTGATCTGTTTCAGAACTTGATTTTGTATCTAATATTGATTCTACATTTTTACCTTGGAGCATTTTATTAATTACATTAATTCTTTCTGGTATTAAGTTATAATTCTTTTTATCCATAAATTAATATATTGTATATTTTTATTAAATAAAAAACTTTTTATATAATTTTAATTAAAAATTAAATTTTCACAAAGTCTATTTCTAAAATTATCTTCTTTAGAAAGTTCATCTTGATATTTCATATATATATATTTAATTAAATCTATTTCAAGTGGAGGTAATTTAGGTATTGTCATCCAATATTTAGATTTATTTAAATAATCTTGTTCAAAATCTAATGGATATAAATGAGATAATGTTGAATTATAATTTGTCATTAATTTTTTTAAATTATTTGGTAATAAATAATTAGATTGTTGAGGTAATACAGATAATAATTGCACGAATGGTTTTAATGGTTTATTTTTATTAAATTTAATATTATTTATTTTAACTTTATTTAAATATTTTTTAATATCAGATAAAAATGGTGGATTTTCAAATGGAAAATACCATTCCCAAGATGGACATTTATCAAAATAATATAGTGTTACCCATTTAATTCCTATTAAATAGTTTTTTACTAATTGTTCACTTAATTTTTCTATACTTTTTTCTGATTCACAACCAAAATAATGATTATAATATCTTTTTCTCCATTCAATTGGATTATCAGAACCTAATAAAACAGGATCATCAAATTTAAATTGTAAATTTTCAATTCTAAATATTTCTTGCTCGTAAGAATCATTTGAATTACATCTCGTTCTTTTTTTACCTTCTGCATAATGCTCTCTTAATATTTCTTCTTCTTTCTCTGCTAATTTATCAATAATTTTTTCAAAAAAATCTAAATTAATTATAATTTTTTTATTAATATCAAGTAAATATTTATCTTTTGTATCACTAAGTTCAAAAAATACTTCCATATAAGATTCAACTAAATATTCTATACCATTTTTATGTATATTTAATGAAGGTAAATGTGGTAAAAAATCATTACCTAATAAATAACATAAAAATATAAAATCATTAATTAAATTATCATTATTTAATTTTACATCAATTGGTTCTATTAAATTTTCTTGATATTGTATATTCATTGTTTCTACAATACATTCTTTCATAATTCTAATTGAAACAAAGTTTAATGCATCAACTGGATTATTTTTATCCATTTGATTAGCTTCTCGTAATAAATATATTTTATCACTATTTGTGCTTAATGCTAAGAAAATTAAATCAGCATCTAAACCATATAATACATATTTAAAATCTTTTTGTTCTTTTTGATTTTCGCGAATAAATTGTAATAATTTGTGTTCACCTTCTGCAGGTGTATTACAAGAAGAATAAATTATTTTAATTTTTTGTAGTTTAGCCCAATCAACTATTTTATAATGTAATTTTTCCATAAATACTGTTCCCGGTGTAATTGCACTATTATTCCAAAATGTTGGAATAGGTTTATTATGTTTTTTACGAATTTTATCATATAATTCTTTATCATGAATTGATTTAAAACGTCTGCTACGTTGTTGTTTAATTTTAGCTACAGGAGCAACTCCATCTATTGCAATAAAAACTCCTTGATTTGGTTTAACATAATCAACTAAATGTGTTATATATTCTAAAACTTTATTTATCATCTTCCCTTCTAATATTTCAATATTAGTTATTTCTGGATTTTCAGCCAAAATTTTAAAACACATTGGATGTATTAAACAATTTGTATCTATTAAAAAATAATCAATTTCATTTAATTCTGATATAATTTCTTCTATATTTTTATCAATTGTTAATAATTTTTCTTTTTGAAAAACAAAATGTGTTTGTTTAAAGTTTTTCCATAACCATAAAAAAAATCCTGGTACTCCCATTTAATATTATAATATTAAATACAAGTTTAAATGGTTTCAATTTTTTTTTATTTTATAATTAAATAAATATAAAGAAAAATTAATATTTATTAATACATATTAAATGAATAAATTATATTCTACAGTTTCTACTGTTAAAAATGAAATTATTACTAAAGAAAAAAAAATAGACAATACTTTAAAAGCACCTATTTGTTGTATTGTCGGTCATGTTGATGCAGGTAAAACAAGTCTTTTAGATAGACTTCGTAATACAAATATTCAAGAAAAAGAAGTTGGAGGTATTACACAACATATTGGTTCAACTTTTTTCCCTATTGAAACTATAGAAAATAGGTGTAGTTCTATCAAAGGAAAATTTGAAGTTATATGTAATATACCTGGTATTTTAATGATTGATACTCCAGGTCATTCTGAATTTCAAAGTCTTCGTGATGTAGGAACTAGTATATGTGATTTAGGTATTTTAATTATTGATATTGAAGAAAGTATTCAAGAACAAACTAAAGAAGCAATTAAACTTCTTAAAGAAAAAAAAATTCCTTTTGTTGTTGCTGTTACTAAATTAGATAAAATTAATGGTTGGAAAACTACAAAATCACCTAATTTACGAGAGGCGCTTAAAGAACAATCTAAAGATATGTCTATGATGTTAATGGCAAAACTAGAAGATATTAAATATGATCTTTCTAAAGAAGATATTAATGCAGAATTCTATTTTAAGAATTCTAATCCAAAACAAATTTATTCTATAGTACCTGTATCTTCAAAAACAGGTGAAGGTATTGCCGATTTATTAGCATTACTTGTTTATACTGCACAAAACTGGATGCTTAAAAAAATACTATATCAAGATAAAGTTAGTTGCACTATTATGGAATCTAAATATGATAAATATAATGGATATACTATTGATGTTATTCTAAACAATGGAACAATTAATATTGGAGATAAATTTGTAGTTTCTACAATAACTGGTCCAAATATTTGTACTGTTCGTAATTTATTAATTCCTTCTGCATTAACTCAACTTGGAAAAAAAACTAATTGGGATTATAAAGATTCTGTTCGTGCATCAATTGGTTGTAAAATTATTGGTTCAAATTTAGATGGTGCATATCCAGGAACACATCTTTTTCCAATTAAAACAAGTGGTACTAGCGCAGGTGCTAGTACAAGCACAGAAGCAGATGCTATAAATAATGCAAATCAAGAGATTAATGATGTTTGGAAGTCTTATGATTTTATATCTCCTGGTGTTTTTATTGGAACACAAACATTTGGAGAACTTGATGCTGGTTATTCAATATTTCAAAAAGCAGGTATTAATGTTGCAGGTGCTTATATTGGCGAACCATCAAATAAGTTTATAGACTTAATCCTAATGAAAACAGAAGCAGATACACTTCCTGAAAATAGAATTTATTTGTATTTTGGTGCATTTAATAATACTGATATATTTGAATATGCTAAAAAAAATAATATTACTCTACTTTCTTCAGAAGTAATTTATAAACTTGTTGAATTGTATAAAATAGAAAAAGAAAAAATGATTAAAGCGCGTCAAAATACAAATAATAATGCTATTTTTCCAGTTGAAATGGTAATTTTAAAACAATATATTTTTATGAAAGGTGGTTCCGACCATTTAATGTTTGGTGTAAAGATTAAAAAAGGAACTTTATATAAAAATACACCTATTTGTATTCCTGAAAAAAATGTCCTTCTTGGAAAAGTTTTAAATATTCAATTTGAACATAAAGAAAAAGAAAAAGGAGAAGAAGGACAAGAAATATGTATTCGTCTTGATAATCCAAATCAATTAATAATTAATAGACAATTTGACGTATCTGATAAATTAATCGCGCGTCTTTCTCGCGAAAGTATTGATATATTAAAACGCGATTATAAAGAAGTAGTTCCAAAAAAAGATTGGTTATTAATTATAGAACACATAAAACTTCTTAAAATTGAAAAGTAAAATTATAATATAATTTAATAATGATAAATTATAATTTATTTAATAATCATTTAAAAAATATTAAATATAAACATTTAATAATTTTTAAATTTTTTAATTTAATAGAATTTTTAGATGATGATAATGCATCTAGAATTTTAAATTTATTAATAAACAATTATTTAGATATTTTTATAAAATATTCATTTTATGAGTTAATTAAATATATTCCATTAAAAAGATATAAAAAAACAGTAGGTATTTTGATTACTTTATATCAATTAATTAAAGACAAAACACAATTAATTATATCTTTATCAAAATGGAATTTAGCTTATAAAAATAAAATTTATTGGATAAAAGATAATAAATATCAAATAGAATATTTATTAAATTTAAAATTATATGTTAAATCTTTATTTGATTGTGCTTTTGGAGAGCAATTATTTGGAATTAAAATAATACCAATAGTAAAAACAAATATAAATAATAGTAAAAATTTTATTTTTGAAAATGTAATTCAAAGTTTAACTAAATTATATAAATTATTAGGACATAATTTTTTTAAAATAGGAAATATTCAAACAATGTTAATAAGTGATTTTAATTATTTAAAAGATGATGAAAAAATTAAATATATTATATTAGTTCAAACTAAAACTTTAAATCTAATAGACGAAACTATAGAAAATTATGAAAAATTTAATATGGTAAATTTAAAAATAAATAATTTATTAAATCCATTTTTAATTTATATAAAAAATGATACTATTTCTGATTATGATGTTGAAGATATAAAAGATTTTTTATAAAATTAATTTGAAAATAAAATTTGAGCCATTCCTTTTTCTACTACAAAAAAATTATAAGTTCTTGAATAAAATTTAAGAAGAATACCAAGATTATTTGGATTAATTTTAGTATCATTAATTTCATCAAAATATTCTTCTATAAATTTTAAATTTAAATTAAAATTTATTAATTTACCTTTTAATATTGTAAAATTAACAGTTCCTGAAGGTTGGGATTCTTCTGAAAAAAGTCCAAAATTATAAGCAGAAACACCTTTAGGTAATAAATTATTATAATATTTATATGATTGTAATTCATTATAAAAAGTATCTGTTAATTTTGGTTTTGTTAGTTCCATTTGATTTAATAAAATATTATAACTTGAATATATATTATTTTCAAAAAATTTAGTATAATCATATTGAGTATATATTTTTCCAAATTCACATAGTCCATTTAAAAATATTTTTGGTTGAGATGTCCATAATAACTCTTTTGTTGGTCTATCTAAACTAAGTTCTCCATTAAATAATAATTTTCTATCCAAATCAAATATGTTTTCTTGAAATAGTTCAATAATATATTCTAATTTAGACGAGCTAAATATGCTTCTTTCTACATCATCTAAATAAATACATTCTGTTATTAATTTAATTTTTGGTTTATTAAGTAAACTATAATATTGATTATAATTATTAAAAGAATCTCTATCTAATATTTCGTGTTTGTCATTTGACACTGGAACATAATTAATTTTATATCTAATCCATTCATTTAATCCCATATATCCTCCATATAAATCTATACTATCACCATCATTATAAATACTTTGATTTTTTATATAATTACCACTAGTATCTTTACCATAATTTTTCATTATTTCAAATAAAGTATCATTTTTATTTTTTTCAGCTAATGAAGGATAATGTAAAACTAATAATTGATAATTAATTTTAGAACAATGATAAGTATATAACTGACTATAATTATCGTAATCATATTTGTCCCAAATTAATTTTTGATGAATTGTTTTATTAAATGGAATAGTTATTTTTAATAAATTATAATATTCTTTTTCATAATCTCTAAAATATAGTAAATTTTTTAATTTATTTAATTTTAAATTAATTGAAATACTTGAATTTGATAAAGCAACAGCTGGTAATGATGAACCAATATCTTTACAAAACCAAAAATTTAATGGTAAAAATAATGTAGTTGAATTTTTTTTATAATTATTAAATAAAGTTAAATTTTTGTTATTTCCAATCATTAAATTATATATTTTTTTTTGTTCTTCTTTTATATGATGTGTTTGATAAATAAAAGATTGATCTGAACTATATTTTTCAATAACTTGTCCTCCTATTTCAACTTCAAAATCAGTAAAAAAATAATGAGCTAGATTTTCTATCCAAGCAAAATTTACATTTTTATTTACTAATTGATTATATTTATTTTGATTAAAAATATAATTTGAATGATAATATTTTAAATAAGTTACCATATTTGTATAACGTTTATTAATTTCTTCTTTTAACTTGGATATTTTTATATTTATTAATTCGTTATAATTAATATAATCATCCGGAACTATTAATTTATCTAATTGTAAAATATAACCACTTAAATTAATATCATTATATATATCATTAAAAATTAAATTATTTAATTCGTCTTTTGATTTTTTATATTTTGTATTAAATTTAATTGTATTTTGTTTAATAATTGATAAATTAATATTAATAGAATCTAAAAGACTAATTAATATTTGATATAATTGAATTTCAATCACACAATATTTTTTTAAATCTTCATATAATTTATTCCATTTTGTTATATCTTTTGTAATATTTTGTAATTCATTTTGTTTTAATGCAGTTATTTTTGCATTTTCTGTAAAAGATAGAGATGGTAATTCAATTTCAATATAACATTTTGAAATTAAATCTGATATATTATTTAATTTAAAAGAAATTCTATTATCATATTCGGGTTGTTGATCTGGAATAGTTTCTATTAATTCTATACCAAAAATAGTATGTCTTCTATAATTTTTTTTAAAATAAGTAATTTGTGGATTAAATGTTAAATATCCATCTTGTTTTCCAAATGATACTAATTGTATTAAACCGCCGGTCATTAATAATTTAATAAGTCTTAGTTTTAAATTATTATAATTTTTTTTATAATTATTTCAAAAAATATAAAACTAATTAAAAATGAAAATCTATCTATAAAATCATTAATAGTAAATTTATTATATAAAAATAAAAAAACTAAATAATTTGATAATAATACTTTACAAATAAAATAAAATAATAATTGATAATTGTTAAACTTTACTAAAAAATCAGCAAAAATAACATCAGATATAAAATAAGATAGTAAAATTAAAAATGTTCTATATAGCCAATATAAATCAAGATTAATTATACCTGTTTCAAGAAAATTTTCAATAAATTTTTTTATAATAAATATTAAAAATAATTTTAAAAAATCTAAAATTGGTTCACTAAATTTAGAATTATATGAAAATTCTTTAATTTTATCTTCAATAAATATTATAGAAATTATAGATGCTATTAACAGTCCCAATGCAGAATACAACCAAGCATTTGTAAATAATTCAGTATCTTTTAAATAGGCAGAAACTAACTCTGAAATTATAACTGTAGTCAATATATTAAAAAATGTATATTTTGCAGTAAATATTTTTGATGTTGTTAACATTATTATTATATATTATAAATTATTTAGAGTGTGTTTATAATATATAAATATATTTACTTTATATAATGGAACTACTTGATTTTAAAATTTTAATATTGTTAGGTTTAGCTATTGTAATATATTTTTTATATAAAGAATTAGAAATACATAGACAACGTTTAACTTTATGTGAAGAAAAAATTAAAGAACTAAAATATTTATCGCAAAATACAGAATTTTTAAATGAAAATTATAAAGTTAATTCCGTTCAAAATACAGAATTTTTAAATGAAAATTATAAAGTTAATTCCGTTCAAAATACAGAATTTTTAAATGATAAAAATTTATCTATTTTATTACCAATAAAAACATTAAATGAACCTGTTAAACAGATAACAGAAACTTCTTTAGAAGAAACTAGTTCAGAAATTTCAGAAAATGTAAAATTATCATTATCTGCTAAAAATAATTTAGAATCTAAAATAGAGTCAGATACAAAACATTTAGAAATATATTCTAATGATAATGATAATAATTTAGAAACAACTATTTCTGATTCATTAATGATATCTAAATCAAATAATAATTTAGAAACAAGTATTCAAGATTCATTAATAATACCTAAATTAGAAAAAATTAGAAATAATACTGAAATAAGTGATTCAGAACAAAAAATAATAATAAGTGATTCAGAACAAAAAATAGTAATAACTAATAATGAAAAAAATGATTTAAATACATTATCTAAAATGAAATTAATTGAATTACAAAATATAGCAAAAAATAAAAATTTAAGTTTAGATAAAAAAGTTAACGGACATTTTAAAAAAAAAACTAAACAAGAATTGATTGATGAATTGTGTAAAATTTAATTAATAAATAAATATCTAATTATAATTATATATGGACAATCGTTATTGGTCTAATGGATGCCCTGCATTAATGCAAGATGGTCGTTTTATTACAAATTATGTAAGAACTAGTATTATCGATCAAGTAGTAAGAGAAGTAAATGGTATAAAGTCGAGTAATGAATATCGTTTATTTTTACAAAATAATACCGAAAGTATTATAAATAAAGAACGAGAGAATTTACTTAAAAATAATACTTGTAATGTAGATGGTAAATGCGTAAAATTAAGTAATAATTCTTTTAATTAAAAATTTACTAAATAGAAATACTCTCTAATGATATTATCCAATTAGAAAGTGTTGTATTACTGTTATCTGAAATTTCTATAACTAAATCAGTATCTTCTAATCTCATTGTTTTTATAGTCCAATTAGTAGGCTCAGATGAAAATAATATGGTTGTAGTAAAAGAAACTGTATTAATACCATTTATTATTCTAGAATAACCTTGAAATATAATATGTGATGAATTAGTAATATTTGAAACTGACACAATTTTTCCAGTAAATGTTAAACTATCCGTAGAATTATTAATAATATTACAAAAATATACATTCATTGATATATCTGTAATACCTATTGTAACTTTTTTTAAATATTTTTTTTCATAATCATTCAAACTAGTATTATATACAAGAATCGCATTACTTGAATTATCACTAAAAGTACTATTATATAGTTTTAAACTATCATTAAATTTAATATTTGGTGTAGTATTTAAAAAAGTAATATTAGCTGATGTATCAATATTATTTCTACCAATAGTAATAACATTAAAAGAACTGTCCTTAATCTGTAATTTTGTGCCAAATTTAATAATTCCAGTTTCAGTTAAATCTAATTGTTGATAAAATTTAATAGTATTATTTAAAAAACCAATATAATTATTAGTATCTTTTATAATTAATTCATTACCTGTAGTAAATTTAATATTTGGTGTAGTATTTAATAAAGTAATATTAGATGATATATCAACAGTAGTACTACTAATGGTTATTACGTTAGAAGAACCAAATTTAATAATTCCATTTGGAGATAAATCTAATGGTTGATAAATTTTAATAGTATTATTTAAAAAACCAATATAATTACTAATATCTTTTATAATTAATTCATTACCAGTAGTAA